>Ga0209187_1000242_pt1 | contig 114951 bp, 93 predicted proteins | sample BantaG_FD_187430 | JGI IMG/M metagenome (GOLD analysis project Ga0209187, IMG submission 187430) | Marine algal microbial communities from Bantry Bay, Ireland - BantryBay_4 metaG (SPAdes) (version 2) | ecosystem: Host-associated > Algae > Red algae > Unclassified | place: Bantry Bay, Ireland...
CGCTACATCGCCGCCGCATCCGTCGCCGACATCAGCACCACCAACCAGCCGCTAACGTCCACCCCAGAACTCACCAACTAACAGCTTCAAAGAACGCACGACCTACACCACCCAACGGGACGCCATCCGCGGGTGTTGCGAATTCCTCTCAGTTTCCCGACTGTTACGGCCCTATATCTGGCGGTTCCTCGTCGGGCTTCGGCGTATCGGCTCGGATCGAAGTTCGGAATCGCCGGAGTTACTCGACCGATGCTTATGGCCCCGCGTTCGGGGTTGAGGCTCGTGATGATCCGTGCTCGGTCGAAGGCGTCATCCGCCAATTCGCCAATTCGGGCGCTGTTGCGCAGGGCGACGGAACCCCTCGTCGAGGGCTAACTGTGCTGCTTCGATGACTCGTCGGGGGGACGGTGGGGTCTTCGCTTACTTGCTCGATGAAGGCGCGAAGATCGCCGTCGACTCGGGTGCCATCGATCTCGCCTTTTCGGCTGATGTCAATATCGTCGGCGTAAGGCTCGAGGATGGCCAGAAGGTGAGCTGCCAGGTCGCGAGCCACATCTTCTTCGAAGCCTGCCGCTTGTTGGACGTCGGCCAGCGTTTGGCCAATGCGATCATTGTCGGGCAGCTGTTCCTCGAGTCCATTGGCCCGAACAGTGAAATCAGAGGTGACTATGCGGTGCTGACCCAGGCCTGACCATCACCTTCGGGCTCAGCCCGGTCGACTTCGCGGGAGGTTCTGTACGTGTCCATCCGTCACCGCCACCAGCACCCAGTCAACCGACGACGCGTCGGCCGGGTCGGTGACCACGTCGCTTCGATGTCGAGCGGAGACTCGTCTGACTCGATCACACACAACTGGACCACCTATTGGGTCCCCCTCACCGTGCCCAGAGCACCGGGTATCTGACGGTCCCCCCGGGCGGATGGCGTCACATGAGCGCCTCGGCGATGCGCCTCTCGCTAATGCACCTAGCATCAATGGAGCCTTGACGGACCGGGTCCAACACACATGAACAACAACACGAGCGCTTTGCCCGCATCATCTGGGTCACAGACCGGTCAACCCGCAAACACTGCGCTGGTCACCGTGCGGATCGACCACGGCGAACGCCTGGTGTCTGGAATCAGATGCATCGCCGGGTCGCCGCTCTTCGTTGAGCGGTTCGTGTCAACCCAGTTCACCAACGATGCCGAACTGTCGCTCGCCGTCGCCGAAGTCGCGGCAGCGCTCGGACGGCCAAGAACCATTGGCATAATCAGCGACTTCCCATCGGGCAAATCCGGCCCCGCAGATGGCACTGCCGAAGCCGCTTCCCGTGCTGCGGCCGCAACTGGTCACGCCGTTCGCTACACGTCGACCCAAGACACCGGCGACGTTGTTCCCGCCCACGAAGTCGATGCGGTGATCGAGGCCGTCGAAGGAACCGGAATCGCCGTTGGACGGGTCGAGACTGTCTCGACCGCCCGTTACCGAGCCGTGGGCAAACGCAAACCTCGACGGCGTATCAGCGGCTCCACCATTCCAAACGCACTATTCGAAGCCGAAGCCGCAACGCCTGAGCAAATGGCTCCGCTGGTGGGAGCCACACTCGGCCTCGAACAGAATGACCCGGCAGGAGACCTGCGACCGAGCGTGGCGCCGACTGCGTCTCCCCCAGCTGGCGACTCGGGTGGTCTCGGCTGGTCGGTGCAGCCCGTAGCAGTGCCTGTTGCATTCAACGTCACGACCCTCACCGACCGGGTCGAGTTGCATTACACACTGCTGGCCCACGCACTCAGCATGGTTGCGTTGGTGCTGGCCAGTGTGCTTCTGTAGAGCGTCATGGCCATGAACTCGTGGGATTCAGCCGACGACTCCAATCGTCGATTTCCGATCTGGGAAACCAAGGGCTGGCTGATGGCTGCTCGGGTGTTACTGCCGCTCAACGCCTTTCTGCTGGGATGGATCATCGGGCAGGCGTTCTGACGAGTTCCTCTAGTCGCTGCGCACCATTGGGATTGTGATTCCCGTGGTTGCCGGGCATTGTTGACAGATGGACACAGACGAAACTACGGGACACGGCTCCGGTTTTGTCGGCGCAACGCCGATCATAGGCAACCAGGTTCGGCTACGGCCGATCGACACCGCCGACTACGGAGCGCTTTACTGGATGGAGCAGGACCCGGCGATCTCGCCCCGATTCCGGCAACGCACGGCGAGCGTGCGTCCCGAACACTACGGCGACGTCTTGTGGCACAACGTCGTGTGTGCGTTTGCTGTCGACTCGATTGCCGATGGGTCACTCATCGGCATGGTGTCCGTTACCGACGCCGATGGCGCCAACGGTCACGCGCGAATGGGCATGATTGTCCGGCCCGATCTGGTCGACGAGACCTGGCCACTCGAAATGGCCGAGCTTCTTCTTGATCATGTGTTCAGCGTGTTCCCGTTCCGCAAGGTCTATGCCGAGGTGGTCGCAACGGCCATCGATCAATACCGGCGCGCAAATGTTTTCTTCGAAGTCGAAGGTCGTCTGGTCGAACACCTGTGGTGCGAGGGGCAATGGGAAGACGTGGTCATTCTGGCAGTACACCGATCGGCGTGGCTCAAACGGTCAGAATCCGGGACTGCGCCCGCCGCCCCTTCGCCGACGAATGATGACCTCGGCAACGGTTGAGTTGCGGCTGACGCCGTACCCCGTAAGACGGCAACAGCGTGATGCAACTGTGCACTATGCGATACCTTTTGCTCTGACATGAAGGTCACGGTCCGCAACGGTTCCAACCAAGTTGACAAAGAACTGGCCCATCTCACGCGGGCGACCATACGAGACATCGCAGTGGCCTGTGGGCTCCCGCCCGGGCCGCTGGCGATCGACGGGATCGTGCACCCATCTGATCTGCCGGTGTCCGGGGTGGCGATCGCCGATGGTTCACTGATAAGCCAGCCCGGTGCCGGAAATCACCGATACGCCGGCAACGCCGACACCGACATGGTCGCCGAACTGCGCCATGTGGCTGGCTGGGGCGCTTCGGGCGTGACCCCACTGGGCCCGGGCGACTACGGAATTGGTCAGCGACCTGGCCTCGACGTGGGCCCTGGGCCGGTCGAGGACCCCGACTTCTACCTGCGATTGACTGCGACCGGTGCCCGTGTGCGATCCGGTGAGCAACGCCAGGTCACCGTCGACAGTCAGCCACCCCACGATGTTCCCAACGCCCGCCACAGTGTCATTGGAACTGCAGGATCAGCCTTCGTCATCGGCGAGCCGGTACCCGCCGGCGCCGCCTCCCGGGGCAGGTCCTGGAACCGACCACCGCGAACGGCGCGCCCTGAGCCAGCAACCACGCTTACTATTCCGGCCCGACCAGCCGCAGCTCGAGGCCGAGAAGCGTTGTCGTGGATTGGGCTGATCGCACCGATACCGATCGGAGTTGTCATGGCCGTCTTGTGGTCGCCGATCTTTGCGCTGTTCATCTTGATGAGTCCCGTCATGATGGTCGGCCAATGGATGGAAGGCCGCAGCAGCTCCAAGAAGGACCGGCGTCGATTCGGCAAGGAATTCGCCGACACCATGGATGAGATCCGAGCCGATATCGATGCGAACGTCGTTGCCGAGCAGCGACGTCGGCGCCATGTCCAGCCCGACGTTGCGGCATTGCGGACCTGGGTGGCGGCCGGTCACCAACGCGTCTGGGAACGACGTCACGACCACACCGACTTCTTGGCCCTCACCCTTGCCTACGGAGACGAACACGTTGTGATGGGCGCAACCGGACCCGGCGCCGGGTCCTTTCCCGAAGCCACCGAAGCCATGCGTACCGCCAAGCCCTTGGCCTCGGTTCCGATCCTGGCCGAGCTGACCACCCACCAGTCTGTGGGAATAGCCGGCCCACGGCCGCTTGCACTGGCGGTCACCCGATCACTCATCATGCAGGCCGCCACCCTGCACGGCCCCGCCGATGTCGATATGACGCTCATCGTCGACCCGGCTGCGTTGGGCGAATGGGACTTCATGAAGTGGCTACCGCACATGCGCGGCGAGGGCGGCAGATCGCGCGTAGCCACCACCCTCGAGACCATCACCAATCATCTGCCCGAAGCCCACGAGGGTGGTGTCTTCGCCACCGAAGCAGACCAGGGTCCTCGCCGACTCGCAGTCATCGATGCACCGGCGCTCATCGCAGCCACTGGCTCACCGTTGCGAAACGCGCTCGCCGATCCGCTCATGCCGCTCCACGGCATCATCGTCAGCGACGACCCCGACCAACTGCCCGCATCGTGCGGCGTGGTCGTGGAAATCAGTGGTGACGGACTGGTACGGGTTCGTTACCCCCAAGAAGCCCGAATCCAAGATGGTGTCATCCCGGTCGCCATTGCACCGGATCAGGCCCGTAGTTGGGCATGTGATCTTGCTCGCTACAGCGACCCCGAAGCCGGCGGAGCCAGCGCCAGTATTCCCTCGTCGATCGGGCTGCTCGACTTGCTCGACTCGATGGACCCCCAACACATCGCCACGGCATGGAAACACCTGGACCTGGACCCCAAACCGGCCGGCATGATCGGCGTCACCGAGAGCGAACCATTGTGGATCGATATCGCCAACGATGGTCCTCATGGCCTGGTCGCCGGAACCACCGGTTCCGGCAAGAGCGAGCTGCTTCGCACCCTGGTCACGTCGATGGCCTACCAAGTAGACCCTGACCATCTGAACTTCGTGCTGATCGACTTCAAGGGTGGCGGTGCCTTCGATGTGTGCGCTGATCTTCCTCATGTGGTCGCAGTGGTCACCGATCTCGACGAGCACCTGGCCGAGCGAGCGCTGCGATGTCTCAAGGCCGAGCTCAGGTTGCGCGAGGAACGGCTGCGAGATGCTGGCGCTACCGATCTGGGCGAGTACCTGCGAGACGGCGGCACTCGGCTCCCGCGACTCGTCGTGATCATCGATGAGTTCGCCACGCTTGCCGCCGAGCTTCCCGACTTTCTCGACTCGCTGGTCGACATTGCCCAACGTGGTCGCTCGATGGGCGTACACATGATTCTGGCGACCCAACGGCCGTCGGGTGTGCTCGACGACAAGGTCAAATCCAACACCAACCTACGCATTGCCCTCCGCGTGCAAGACGATGGCGACAGTGAAGACGTGATCGGCACGCAGCAAGCTTCGAAGCTCTCGCGATCACAACCCGGGCGGGCCTTCGCGCGCTTCGGGCAGTCCGAGATCGTCGAGTTTCAGACGGCGATCGTGACGAACGATCACACCCCTACAGCCGAACGCAACATGGAAGTGCGACCATTCGATCTGGTCGATGAAGCGCCGTGGCAACCGGTCGATGTGGCAAGGCCGAGTCCCTCGACGCCAAGCGCCGATGCCTTTACGGCTGAGCCGACAACCGATATCGCAGTGATCTCTTCGGCGATTCGCCAGGCCTTCGACCTGGCGGGCTATGAACCGCCTCGCATCCCCTGGCCCGACCCGCTGCCCGAATCACTCGACGCGTCCGCACTTGCGCCCCACGAGGGCGAAAGCCATGCCTTTGCAGTGCCACTCGGCGTCGTCGACCTGCCCGATCGCCAAGAGCAACGAACCACGTCGTGGTCACCAGCAGTCGGCAACGTCTTGTTGTACGGCATCGACACGAACGACATCTCGCAGTCGATTGCGACCATCGTCCTCGGACTGTGTCAGCGCCACGACCCGAACGCCTTCCACTTCTACGGACTCGAGTTCGGCACCAATCAGCTGGCACCGCTCGCCGGGCTACATCATTGCGGCGATCTGGTCGATGGCAGTGACAGCGAACGCGTTCTGCGGCTCATCGGCATGCTGAACGAAGAGATCGCACAGCGCCGACGCATGGTCAGCGAAGGCGAAACCGACTTCCCACTCATGGTGGTGGCAATCGACAACTACGCCGCGCTCACCGAAATGCTCGAAGAAGGCAACGAGTTCGACACGCTGACCCGCGCTGCACAGATCGTGCGCGACGGGCACGCAGTCGATGTCTACGTGCTGATTGGTTCTCAGGACGAACGAGGCGTGCCCATGCGGCTGGCGAACCTGGTCGAGACCAAACTGCTCTTCCGACTCGTCGACGTGAACTCCTACTCGGCCTTTGGCCTTCGCCCCCGAGATGTACCTGGCCTGGGCCCAGGTCGCTTTCTCGACAGCGAGAGCCACGAGGTCGGCCAGATCGCCCGCTACGAAGACGGTGACCTGGCCGCAGCGGTCGAAGCGATTCGGAGCCGGCACGACGAGCCGGCTACCAGACCGAACTCGGTGGCCGTGCTCGGGAGCACCTACCAGTACGACGCCGTCGACCGTGCAGCAGGCTCGGTGTCCGACGAAGGTCTGGCCATCCCGGTGGGCATCAATGCATCGAGCCTGGAGACAACCTGGTTCGGACTCGGCAGCGGCGAGCACGGGCTCGTCCTTGGCGGCTCGGGCTCTGGCAAAAGCTCCACGCTTGCGCTCATCGCCGCTGCCGTTCGCACCTTGGACCCAGCAATCCCGATCGTTGGTGTAGCGCATCGCCGGTCCGAGCTTCGCACCTGCCCCGCAATCACCGCTCTTGTCGGGCGCACGACCACACCTGAACGACTGACCGAGCTCATCGATCACGATCGGGTCATCGTGCTGGTCGACGACGCCGACACCACCCCCGAACCGCTGGTCGAAGTACTCGCTTCGGTCGCCAACAGCCACCGCGACGGCCGCCATATGGTTGCGGCATGTCGCACCGACTATCCGAAGGATTTCGAAGCCTGGGTTCAGATTCTTCGGCGTGACCAGACCGGCATCATTCTGCGCCCGAGCCCCAACGACGGCGACTCGCTACGCACGATGCTGCCGATGTATCGCCCCGAGCGCTACCCGGTCGGGCGTGGGTTCGTTGTTGTTGCGTCGGTGCCCGAACTGGCTCAACTCACCCTGCCTCCTGCCGGCAGTGTCGATCATGTGGAACAGGTCGGCGACATCGCCGGTCCTGGAGAGGGTCCCACCAAGGAGACTGGCACTCAAAGCGAAACCGCCGCCCCCAGTCGCTCCGCCAAATCGTCGCCTGCGTCCAAGATCGAGCGACCAGCAGGATCCAAGATCAGCCTGGGTCTCGACACCTTCACGACAGCTCCACCGCCCGAAGAAGGAGAGGCAGTAGCCGAGGTCGAGGCGTGGCACGCGGCGCCACGGAAGATCAACCTCGGCCTGAGCGGCGACGGAGACTGACCATGGCCCGATTCGATACCCCAACCAAACGTGGCCGCTGGCTTCTCTTTGCCACGGTCGCGTGTTTCACGATTGGCGTGGTAACCGGTTACTTCATGCGCGACGATGCGACTGACGAGTCAGCGTTTCCGGCGGCTGTCGTCGCACATGGTTATGCGGCCTGGTGATGCTCGCTGAGCGCCGCCATGAGTTCACGAAGGTCGAGGGTCGAGCAGCCCCCTGAGATCGAACTCGATGCGGCGATTCCGCTGTCGGCCCTCCTCCGTGCCGTTGTCGGCTACGGGCTCTGAGGAACCGAAACCAACGGCGGTGATGCGATCGGCCCCGACACCCCGAGCTAGCAAATAGTCACGAACTACGTTGGCCCGGCGCTCGGACAAGACCTGGTTTGGCTCGTCGCCACCACTCACATCGGTGTGGCCCTCGACGATGCCGGTCATCTGCGGATTCAGTTCGAACAGCAGGCGAGCAAGCTCGAGCACGTCGATGAAGTCGGGGCCGATCTCGGCTGATCCCAACTCGAAGAGCAGCGCGGCTTCGACTCGTATTGTGTTGCCGGATTCGAAGGGCGGCGCATCGGGGTGCACCACGTATTCGTTGACCACGTTTGCTGCACCCAAAGCCTCGACTGCCCGTGAATAGATCACATCGATGGTTGCTTGACTCGACACCGGGCCTTGCAGGAAAAGTGTTGGGGGACGAAAGATCGCAGCCTGCTCCGGCAGATCAGACAGCGGTGGAAACTGGTCGACAGGCGCAGGCGTGGCTTCCGCAGTCGCCGTGGGCTCGGGCTCAGCAGTAGCGGTCGGCTCGGCGGTAGCAGAAGGTACGGGAGCCACGGTCGGCACTTCCGTGGCGGCAGGCACTGCGGTGGGGACCGGCTGTGCAACGTCGTCGCTCTTGGCACACTGCCCGAGCACCACGCCGAGCACAAAGAGGACCCCGAGCAGGGGAAACACCATCCATGCTCGCAAGCCGCGGCCGTTCGGCGTCGAAGCACCGACTGGCGTTGCAGTCGCAGCTGGCAGTGAACCGATGTCTTGGGCCTGACCATTCTCGATCAGCTCATGAGCCGAGGGCGGCGCTGGTTCGGGTGCGGGCGGAGCAGGGGGCGCGGCGCCGGGGCCTCGGGATTCGGGTGCCGGTGCGACAGTGGCGACTGGTTTGGGTGCTCGTTGCGTTCGGGCCGCTTCCGCCGATGTCGAGGTGCCCGGTCCGGCCTTTGCAACCGGTGCAGACGAAGCTGGCTCCGGGCGGGCGTCGGCCGGTGTCGGGGTCGGAGGGGCCCGTGGGGCGGGAGGCGCGTCGCTGGCTCTCGGGAGTGTGGAGGGCACTGGGGGCAGGGCCGGTGCGGGGGGTGCATCGCTGGCTCTCGGGAGTGTGGAGGGCACTGGGGGCAGGGCCGGTGCGGGGGGTGCATCGCTGGCTGTCAGAGTCCGGTCTCCACCGTTGTAGCCCAGACCGAGCACACCAAGCGCCGCGCCGGCAGCACCGGCCAACGTGCGAGTCGTCAGCCCCGCCTGTGTGGCGAGCAGCGTTGCGGGGATACGGCAGTGAACTAGGGCCACATCGCCAGTGCCGTCGTCGCCGCGGGGAAGGCTCCTGGCTCGGGCCGTCGCCCGATCTTCGGTCGACAGTACGTAACCGGCTTGCTGGACCTCGGCGACGATGCTGTCGCGCATTGGTGCGGAAAGCGATGCTTCACTCCACGCCAGCGCAACCGGTGTGCCCTCGGGGGCATTGATGGCACCGATGAGGTTCAACACCAGCACTGCGGTTGGCTCAGCACTGCTGTTCTTTGGCACTGCGTAGCCAGCAACGGCGCTGCCGTTGGTGCGGCGCTGCAGATACAGCGCGCGTGAACCACTGGCGGCGAGGTCGATACCAATGGCACCGTCAGTTTTGGTCACGGAGCCAAACTATCGACGTGGCTCGGTGAGACGAACGTGGTGAGCTGAAAGATCCCGCCGCACCCGCAGCGAGCGCTCGGAAGACCCAACACTACGTGGCATCGGGAGCGGTACCCAGCCAGCGTTGAATCTGGGAGCGTTGTTTGTGGTCGCGAGCGCCGATGATACGCAGGTCGGCCATACGTTGCAGCGTGAGATCGGCGAATGCTTGCGCTGCCGCGTCGGCGTCGAGTGGGCGGCCGTCGCTGTCGCTGGCGAGCAGTGATTTGGCGACGTAGTCGAGATGGCGTCGAGACACGGTTTCGCCGCTGGCGCGAGCTCGATCACGTGCTGATCGCGTCAGTCGATTGACCGAGCGGGCGTTGGGCTCGAGCTGTCCGGTTCGTTGCCAGGCCGTGCTCAGCTGGGCAAAAAGTGTCTGCCAGCCGGCCGGTTCGAGAAGCGGGAAGGCAGCGTCGACACGTCGAAGTGCTCGTGCCCCGCCCGGCACGTCCTTGCGCGACTCAGTGCCGTTGACCTGGACTTCTGGCGTTGGCTCCGGCTCCTCGACAGGCTTGGCCGGAAGTAGATAGGCCTTGCGGCCGGTGCTGATCTCGGCATCGGGAATCGACTGCAGCAAGAAGCGCTTGAAGCTGTCGGCGCCGAACCAACCATCGCTGATCTCGGCCCCGAACTCCAGCTGCAACTCCCACGCCAACGACGCCAGGTCCACCGGCCGATCGAGCTCGGACCAACGCGCCACCAGAATCGAAGCGGCATCGACCGCTTGCTCGTTCTGCAGATCGAGCATTGACGACTCGGTGGCGTCGGACTCGCCCACCGCATCTTGGTCCAGCCGGTCGAGCTCGCTGCGCAGATCCTCGGCAATGTCGTCCATCGTGGCAAACAGGTCCGCCATGCGCTTGCTCAGCACTTCGACCAGCGGTGGCAGCTCGCCATCCTTGCTGTAGCTGTCTTCGTGGGTGAGCTCACCCCAGCTGTCCTGCAGCAGCGTGCGTACCTGCAGTTCGACAGTCACTGGCGTGGGCGTGCCTTCGACATCGATACCCACCTGCAGATTCACGTGCCAGCCGCGATAGCCCGACTCCTTCGGCTCGTGCACATAGTCACGCTCCGACGACGGGTCGAAGCACAGCCCGTTGTGCGAACTCCCAGGCAGTGGAAGCCCTTCGAGCGCTGCCTGCACCAACTCGATGTCGCGCAGATTCGTACAGGTGACCCGCAGGCCTACCAGATCACGGATCGCCGTGGGCACTGCATCGACAGTCGTGATGGTGCCCTGCCGAAGCAGCCGTCGCAACTTGCGCCACGCACGACGTTTCGACTTCACGCGGCTTGAGATGCGACGAATACGGGTGCGATCGCGATCCGTCAATGCGTCGTCCAGCGCCAATTGCAACGACGTCATGGCGGCGGCCATGGCGGGGTCCAGAACCTTCGAGCGGTGCTCGTCGTACCAGGTGCCGAAATCGGCGTATCCGATCGAAGCCTGAGTGGGTGCAGAAGCCATACTGCTGCGAGCCTATGGCCTGCCCACAGCGGGAACGATCCGACTTGGAATCAGCCGAAGCCGTGACTGAAGCCGCTACTAGGGTCACGACGTGAAGTCGATGGACCTCGACAGCACCGATCGCCGTCGCGGCGCCGTGACCGCAGCAGTTGCTAGGTTGCTTGTCGCGGCTCGCCATCAGCGCAACCTGGCTGTTCCTCTTTCACGATTTCAGACTGGGACACCTTTGTCCTGGGCGACGAACGCCCGCTCGCCGACGACCCGATCGGCATGGCCGACCTACATCAAACGCTGGGTGACCTGACCGCCATCGTGTTCCTGTGGACCACTGCCTGGCTCAGCTACCGAGTCTTTGCTCGCATCGTGAAAACCGTAAGCGACCCGCCCACAAACGCAGGTTCGGCGAGTACCAACCTGCGTAAGCGACCCGCCCACAAACGCAGGTTCGGCGAGTACCAACCTGCGTAAGCGACCCGCCCACAAACGCAGGTTCGGCGTGTACCGGAGGTGGTGCGCCTTCGAAGAGTTAGTTAGTGGTCGGGCTCGGGCCGGCCGGCAACGACGTGGCGCACGATCCAGACGAACCCGGCCAACACTCCGGCCAAGACCAGCGCCTGCACCGCAACCGAGCGCACCGGCGCAAACGAGGTGGCCGACGCCGCGATCAACCCGACTGCCAATGTGACGGCAACCACCGTGACCACATCTTGCACCCGACGCATGGACGCCGCCCTGGTGTGGCGGGCACCGCTGCGGCGTTCGACCGCTTCCCACGACAGTTCCATGGCCACGAACCACCAGCACCCGAGCACGATCGACCGGATCCAAGACGGCTCGTCGCCGAAGCCCGACTCAAGAACGAACGAGACCAGCACCGGCACCGACGAAGCCGCCACCATACGGACCGAGCCGACCACCAGAAAATAGACATGCATGGCACCGGCGATCAGCAACAGTGGTGCCACGGCCGTGTCGGCCTCGCTGGTGGTAGCGCCGATGGTCATCAGCGCTGCCAGGCCCACGACCAGTGCGAGCGCAGTTACCAAGACGCCGTCGGTTCGGGTGCTGACTTTGATGTTGAGATTCATGATTGGCCCCGCACACGTCCGAGACGACGACGCCTTGTGAGCGCGCCCAGCACCACGTCGAGATCATCGCCTCCATTCCAGGCCACGACCGCAATGCCGTGCTCGGCCATGCGATCGCGCATCATGGCTCGTTCGGCCTCCCAGAAACGAGCGGCGACCTCTTGTGACTGCGGCACTTCGGCGCGGCCGGGCAGCTCGGGTGCACACTCGATGACGGCGACGTCGTGACCTCGCCCGCGAGCGGTGAAGACAGCTTCGACGAATCGCTGATCGAGCAGCGGTGTGAACGCAATGATGAACGAGCGGGAAGGAAGCGCTCGCGTTGGCAGGATCGGCAACTCCTTGTCGGCAGCATTGGCGTAGAGGCCGGTTGCGAGCAGTGCGTCGGTCAGCCGTTGCAGCTGCACGGAGCCGGTTGATGGGCTGACCCATCGCACCAGTCCGCCGAACTCGATCAGCCCTACCCGGTCGGTCACACTGAGATGGTTCTCGGCGATCGAGATCGCTGCGTCGATGATCAGCCCGAAAATGCCGCGCACATCGTGACCGGTTTCGACGAACGAGTCGACCAGCAAGATCACGTCGGTAGCACGGTCGGGATGTCGTTGCGACACCCACAAATCGCCGGTGCGAGCGCTGGCCCGCCAGTTGATATCGCGCACGGAGTCACCAGCGACGAATTGTCTGATGTCGGCGTACTCGATGCCCTGGGCGGACTCCTTCGAGCGATGAGTGCCGGAAACCCGACGCACCATCAGCGGTGTGAGAAGTTGTTGCAGTTGACGTGGTGTGGGATGGACCCGCACGGCTCGGCGTTGACGGATCGTGCCCCGACTCCGAAACAGCCCATAGGAGTGCACAGCATCGATGCCCATTGCGCCCAGATCATGAGTGCCCCATTCGAGCGCGGGCATCGCGAACGTGATCTCCCCCGTGCGATCAGGCCTGACTGCTTCGACCACCGACAGGGTGCGGCTATCGCTGTCGGTCCCAAAGGTCGCGCTGGGATCAGGTGTCACCCGAACAAGCGCATCAGACGTCGAGCCGACGCTGACCGTGAGCTCAACAGTGTCACCGGTAAGGAGCCGATCTTCGTCGAGCGCCACCTGCACCCGGACCTCGGGATCAGCATCGTGCATGACCCCGAGCGCACCCAACACCACCCATGGAGCAACGAACAACGCCACCTCGGGCATACCCAACAGCACGGCAACAATCGCGCCGGTCAGACCCAGGACCACCGCGGTGATCAGGCGATCAGTCGCATAGGTCCTCACGAAATACCGACCCTCATGCAACACCTTCCCCGCCACGACCATCACCCGCGAACAACGCCACCTCGGGCATACCCAACAGCACGGCAACAATCGCGCCGGTCAGACCCAGGACCACCGCGGTGATCAGGCGATCAGTCGCATAGGTCCTCACGAAATACCGACCCTCATGCAACACCTTCCCCGCCACGGTCGTCGCCTGCGGGCAGCGTGGTCGGCGTGGGTACCGATGTCAAGATCTCGGCCACGACCGAATCGGCTTCGATGCCACGCACCCAGAGCTCGGGGCGAAGCACTATGCGGTGTGCCAGCGCAGGAATGGCAATGGACTTGACGTCGTCGGGAGTCACATAGTCTCGGCCGTCGAGAACTGCAGTTGCTCGACCGAGCTTGACCAGCGCCTCGACCCCTCGTGGGCTGGAGCCGGCCTGCACTTGCCCTGCGGTGCGGGTGGCATGCACCAGCGCCACGCAGTACTCGATGACCGAGTCCGCTATCGCGACTTCTTCCATGGCCGCCTGCAAGCCCAGCACGTCGGCTTCGTTCACCACTGCTTCGAGCACTACCGAATCGGACCGCCGATCGAGCCGGCGGCGAATGATCTCGACATCGTCTTCGGCGCTGGGGTATCCGATCGACGTGCGCAACAGGAAACGGTCGATCTGCGCTTCGGGCAACGGGTAGGTGCCTTCGAACTCGATCGGGTTCTGCGTGGCCAGTACCAGGAATGGTCGTGGCAGCTCATGGGAGACGCCATCGACGGTGACCTGGCGTTCCTGCATTGCTTCGAGCAGTGACGCCTGTGTCTTTGGCGGCGCCCGGTTGATTTCGTCGGCGATGACCACGTGGTGAAAGATCGGACCCTGGCGGAAGCTGAACTCGTGAGTCTGTTGGTTGTACAGCAGGCTTCCGGTGACATCGGCGGGCATCAGGTCGGGGGTGAACTGCACGCGACCTACGGTCAGTCCGGTGACCTGGGCCAGCGACCTGGCGATGAGTGTCTTGCCGAGCCCGGGGAGATCTTCGAGTAGTACGTGCCCGCCGGCCAGCAATCCACTGAGCACCAGCTGCAACTGCGCCCGCTTGCCGACGACGACGGTCTCCATGGCGTCCAGGATGCGATTGCAGGTCGCGGCTGCTTCGCTGGCAATGGGCGCTGTTGGGTGGTTTAAGGTCATGCTGCCTCGGTGATGTGCGTTGATGTCGACCCCACCAGCACCTGCACGAACTGATCGAGCTCGTCGAGTGTGGGTGTGCGTTGCCTGATGTCGGGTTCCAATAGCCAGGAGAGCGGTCCGAACAACTCGTGCACTCGCTCGGGGTGCTTCGCAGGATCGATGCCATGGGCGACCGGCAAGAAGTGGTCGGCCAGCGCCACCATTTGTGGGTGGAGTTGCTGGGCGTAGGCACGTTCGTTCGTGGTGGCCCGCAAGAGCAGACCTTCGAGTGAGCGAAGCTCGAGCAGACGGGTGGTATCGACGGTCACGCTGACGCGCCGAAAGCTGATCAGCGACCGAAGTCGCGCTGGTAGCAATGGGATTCCTTCGAGCATTCGCCGAAGGTTCATAAGCGCGAACCAAAGGACCAGCGCGGCCAGCCAGATCTGCAGCGAAACCGCTCGCTGCTCGCCGACCAGGATTGCGACCAGCCCGCCGAACGTCAGCGCCCAGAACAATGTGTTGAACAGCGACTTGCGATTCACGGCTGGCTGGCCAGCGAGGTGCGGGCGCTGGCGAGCGCCTGGGCGGCCTCGCCTTGTTGCACTGCAGTGATCGGATGTTCGGAGAAGCGGGCCAGCTCGTAGAGGGCGCCCAGTTCGATCAACGGGGAGCTTTCGACCCGCAGGTTCTGCAACGACCGCCGCATGTGCTCGGTCGGCGTTTCTGACCGGTTCCGGGTGAGGCCGTAGGTAGCCAGGACCGTCTCGAATACTGCGTAGGAACGCAGCACCGCCGTGCGCGGATCACCGGTGATTGCGAGCTCCTGCGAGGCTTCGTCGAGCGCCTTTCCCAGGTCGGCTTCGAGTGCACGATCCAAAGACTCGCTGTCTTCGGCGGCGCCCTGCCTGGCTCGCCGGCGCAAGAAGAACCAGAGACCACCAAGCAGCGCGAGTACGAGTGCAATGAGTAACAGGTCGGTGGCCTGGGCAACTACCTCGGGGGCGGCTTCGTCGGGTCTGGTGTCGGGTGCGACATCGAGTACCTCGCCGAGTTCGTCGGCTTCGTCGTCTTCGATCAGGTTCTGAAAGAAGTCCGGCTGCCATATCCACAACAACGCAACCACACCGAGGAGAAACCAAGCGCCCATGCCACGCTGCGTCTTTTCGGGTGGTGCCCACTCACCGGCAAATGGGTTCACGTAGATGAGCAACACCAACCCCAGTAGCGCCATCGACACGAAGACGACGATCCATACAACGTCGAGGTTCTCGACACCCAGCAGTGAGTCGTCGGTTGCTTCGCCGGCGCCAGCGACCACGACGAGGACCCACCCAATGGAGGTCCCGACGAGGACACTGCGGCGCCGAGCGGCGTTCGTGGTCGGAGGGCTATCGGCCATAGAACACCGTAGCTTCCCGTTCCGATCAGCCCCATGCGTTCGGTTCTGCGGCGGCCCTCGACCTATCGTGAAGCTGGCACTCTCGCACAAGGATCTCTCATGGCTGACGCTTTCATCATCGACGCAGTACGCACCCCACGCGGTATCGGCAAACAAGGCAAGGGCGGTCTGTCACATCTGCATCCCCAGCACCTGGGTGCCACGGTGCTCAAGGCATTGGTCGACCGTAACGGATTCGAGACCTCTGAGGTCGATGACATTGTGTGGGGTACGAGCTCGCAGGTGAGCGAGCAGTCCGGTGACCTCGGGCGCATGGCCGCACTCGACGCCGGCTACGACGTCAAGGCCAGTGGCGTGACTCTGGACCGCTTCTGCGGGTCGGGCATCACCGCCACCACCCTGGCCGGTCACGGAATCATGGCGGGCATGGAAGACCTGTCGATCGGCGGTGGCACCGAGATGATGTCGCTGCCCAAGAAGGGGCTGCTGCCCATGGGTGCCAACAACCTGCACCTACGCGAAATCCACCCGCAGCCACACCAGGGGGTGTGCGCCGACGCCATCGCGACGCTCGAGAACATTCCCCGCACGGCACTCGATGCGCATGCCGCCGAGTCCCAGGCCCGGGCAGCCCGCGCCATCGCAGAAGGCCGATTCGACAAGAGCCTGATCCCGGTCCACAACCTCGACGGCACCGTGGCGCTGGACCGAGAAGAGTTCCCTCGACCCGGCACCACCGCAGAATCCTTGGCTGCACTCAAACCCAGCTTCCCTGCAGTGGCCGACTACCGCCACGAAGACAACCCCACGTTTCGCGAACTCATGGCCCAGAAGTTCCCGGATCTCGAGATCGAGCACGTGCATCATGCCGGCAACAGCTCCGGTGTGGTCGACGGCGCAGCCGCCATCTTGATGGCGAGTGCCGACTACGCCCAGGCCCACGGACTCACCCCCCGAGCTCGCATCGTCGCCACGGCCAACATGGGCGATGACCCGACGCTCATGTTGAACGCACCGGTGCCGGCAGCACGCAAGGTGCTCGAACGAGCAGGACTGACCATCGACGACATCGACATCTTCGAGATCAACGAAGCATTCGCCGTGGTCTCCGAGAAGTTCCAGCGTGATCTCGATCTCGACCGCGACAAGGTGAACGTCAACGGTGGCGCCATGGCGCTCGGTCACCCTATTGGTGCAACCGGCGCCATCTTGATCGGCACCGCACTCGATGAACTCGAGCGCACCGACGGTCAGTTCGGACTCATCACCATGTGTGCCGGTGGCGGTATGGCTCCGGCGATCATCATCGAACGGGTGTGAACCCGCCAGCCGATGGGACCCGCTGGTGCGTAGCAAGCGCACGTCGCCCACCCCGTGGCGGCCCTGAACGAATGCTGGCGCAGTCGAGAACACTTGGGTCACGCCCTGATCATCTTCGTCTACCAACATCTTGAGCGGAAAGTCGATACCTGCCGAGGCCGTATCGGCCATGATCGGAGTGCCGATACCGGGATTCCCGAACACCACCACGCGGGTCGGAGGCAGGACGCCGCCCGAATTGGCATGATCGACGGTGAAGGCCGCGTCCATGAAAGAGCACCGGAATCGTTCTGAGCGGATCTGATGCACTCTGTATCCACCACGATCACATCCGTTATTTGGCAGGTTCCGGGGCAATCGGGTGGCGCGAGCTGACGCTAGCAGGGTGCGGAATAATGCGATGGATGCCAGAGCGGCCAGGCGTCGACCACGCTAGGAGAGGGTTTCGGGCACTCCTTGGATTGGAATGGCCGGAAAGTTCGACGCAGCGTGGTCGGATGGATGGTCGTTCTGGCGCCGGCATGTGTTTTTCCGCTCCCTGCTAGAGGCCGTAGCGAGATGGGTTGGTGCGCAACCACTCGCCGATCATCTCGCCGATCATGATGGTCGACAGATTGATGTTGGCCCGGGGCACGGTCGGCATGATGGAAGCGTCGCCAACCACCAACTGATCCACTCCATGACATCGGCCGAACTGATCGACGACCGCTCGCGGGTCGTCGGCAGATCCCATCTTGGCTGTGCCGCACGGGTGATAACCCGATGCCGACACCCGGCGGGCCATGCTCTGGAGATCTGCACGACTCGTTCGGGCCGGATCGGGAAACTGGACCTGATCGACGAAATCGCTCAGTGGCGCCGTCTGAGTCAGCGCGAACGCATCCTGCAGTGCTTGCACATGGCGAGCCACGTCGCGTTCGTTCTCGCCGAAGTGGGCGTCGATCAACGGCATCGAGTCGGGTGCGAGCGATGTCTGGCGAACCTCGCCTCGTCCATCGACCTGCTCCAGGCTCGGCGCCAGCATGAACAGGGGGTCGCCGCCACGCTTGCCGGCGCGGGTGATCAACTCGATGTTCACGTCGAGCGGCGAGCTACTCCCCTGGCTGGTGTAGCGGCAGATCGTTTGCACCAGCGGAAGATCCGGCGCACAGAACTCGGGGAACCTGGCCGACATGACGATCGCCAATGCCGGATGATCCGACAGATTGGCACCCACGCCTTCCATGGTCGCTGTCGGCTCGACCCCCAACGACGCCAATTCAGCAGAGCTACCGATGCCGGACCGCACCAGGACACCAGGAGTATGAATCGCTCCCGCCGACACCACGACCAGCCGAGCATTGATGCGTTCACCGGTGGCGGTCTCGACACCGACCGCTCGTCCGCCCTCGACCAGCACCTGCTTCACCAGCGTGTTGGGCCGGATGGTCAGGTTCTCTCGATACCGAGCCGACGCGAGATACCCAACGGCCGTGGAGATGCGCACGCGACCGAGCTTGTTCATCGCCATCTTGGCGACACCGACCGCATCGGGAGCATTCACATCATCGCAAGCGGGGAAGCCATGCGCGAGTGCCGCTTCGATGAAGGCCGCCTGGGTGGGCACCAACTCGTCGTTGGTCCACCGGCGAATGGAGATCGGACCTGCGTCGCCGTGGTAGGTCTCGGCGCCGTGGTCGAGGTCTCGCTCGAGCCGATTGAAAGCAGGCAACACCTGATCCCACGCCCACGCCGGATTACCGAGCTGAGCCCATTCGTCGTAATCGGCCGGAATTCCGCGCAAGGCAATGGTGGTGTTCACGGCGCTCGACCCGCCGGTTACCCGGCCCCGGGGGAAGCGATCGGAGCGCCCCACGAGTGGGTTGTAGGACAAACCCCAGTCATGATCGACGTAACTGTTGTCGTGACCGTCCACGAGATCATCTGGCAGGCCCGCGGCGAGGGGATAGTCCGGTCCGGCGTCGAGCAACAACACGGACCGATGCGGGTCTTCGCTGACACGAGCTGCGATCACGGCCCCGGCCGCACCCGCACCAATCACGACAATGTCCCACGTCTGACCATTTGTATCGCTCATATCTTCATTCTGTCTCAGTGTGCGCTCCCCTGGGGAGTGCACACGTCATGGCGTACTGTTGAACATGGCTGATCTGATCATTCGTAATGCTTCGGTACTCGACGGGACCGGTGCGGCTGCGACCGATGCCGATGTGGCAATAACCGGCGATCGCATAACTGCGGTGGGCGACGTGGCGCAGAGTGCAGCGGCCGAAATCGACGCCGATGGCAGGACACTTGCGCCCGGCTTCGTCGACGTGCACACCCACGACGACGGCGCGCTGCTGCGCCACCCGGGCATGGAGTTCAAGCTGAGCCAAGGCTGCACGAGCCTGGTCATCGGCAACTGCGGATTCAGCGCTGTGCCGGCCGTGCCCGGCGAACGCGAGAAGAGCGGTTTGATCGGTGTGAGCCCGACCTGGACCGATCTCGACGGCTTCCGCGACGCCGTTGCCGAGGCAAATCCCGCGGTGAATGCAATGGCGCTGGTCGGGCACAACACGACTCGGTCGCTCGTCATGGGCCTGGAACGCAGAGCGCCAACAGATACCGAGCTCGACGAGATGCGCGCGCTCGTACAGGCAGCGATGGCTCAGGGCGCCTGCGGATTCTCGACCGGCCTGATCTATGAACCGGGTCGCTACTGCGAGACCGACGAGATCATCGAGTTGGCCAAGGAATCAGCTCAGGTCGGCGGCATCTATGCCACGCATATGCGCAACGAGGGCGACCGCTTGCTCGAGGCAGTCGACGAAGCGATCGAGATCGGCACCACCGCAGAACTACCGGTGCAGATCTCACATCACAAATCAGCCGGGCGCCGCAACTGGGGCAAGATCGGCTTGTCGTTGGCCAAGGTCGATCAGGCGAACGCTGCGGGTGCCGACGTCACACTCGACGTGTATCCGTACACGGCAGGCAGTGGGCCGATGGCGCAGTACTTCAACCTGGCGAACATCGATCCCGAGCTCGCCGAGGTCATCCGCTTTGCCAGCTGTCCCGCGTTTCGCCAATACGAGGGCCGCATGGCGGTCGACGTTGCCGCCGATCTTGGCATTCCCGTGACGCAGTTGATCCATGACGTGATCAGCGCTCCCGACGGCGATCGCACACTTTGCATCCAGTTCATCATAGACAACGCCGATATCGAAGAGAACCTGCGCCACCCGCTGATGATGATCGGCTCCGACGGCATTCCCGACCTGCGCGGGCAGCCACACCCGCGCCTGTTCGGCACCTTCCCCAAGGTTCTCGGGTACTACGTGCGAGAGCGCGGCGTGCTCGAACTGGCCGAGGCCGTGCGCCGCATGACCAGCCTGTCGTGCGATCGGTTCGGCTTCGTCGACCGCGGCCGCGTCGCAGAAGGGCAGTTCGCCGACCTGGTGCTGTTCGACCCCGACGCAGTCGCCGATACTGCGACCTACGACAACCCCAAGCAAGAGGCCACCGGCATCGACACGGTCATCGTCAACGGCCGAGTTGCGTTCGACCACGGCATCCACACCCGAATCGGCGGCGGCCGCCTGCTCTCCTTCAACCAGTAGCTCGGGCTCAGCGCTCGACGCAACGAGTGGCGATTGACGCCAATGCAACATTGTGAAAGCCTTCACAATGCGGCGGTCGATCAGGTACGAGGCGATGATGCCAAGGACCTCGGTCCCCACTTCAGCGCGTTGCTGGCCGCGTCGTTCGTCTCCAACCTGGGCGATGGTCTGCGCCTCACGGCGTTGCCGCTACTCGCCGCGACCCTGACCTCGTCTCCCCTGCTGATCGCCGGCATTGCTGTGGCGCAGTATCTACCCTGGACGACCTTCGCGCCTTTCGGTGGCGTCATCGTCGACCGATCCAATCGTCGCCGCCTGATCATGATCACCCAGACCTGGCGAGCAATCGTGATGGTGCTGCTCTTCGTTCTCGTGGCTACCGACGTGGCCCAGATCTGGCATCTCTATGTGGTGGCGTTCGTGATAACGGCCGGCGAGATCCTGGTCGATCCATCGGTCGTGGCCACCGTGCCGACGTTGGTCACGCCTGCTGCGCTCGACCGTGCCAATGGTCGGATCAGCACCGTCGAGACCGTGACCAACGAGTTTGTCGGTGGGCCGGTCGGCGCCGCTGCCTTTGCCTTTGCCCCCTGGCTGCCGTTTCTGCTCGACGGGCTGTCATACCTCGGGTCGGTTGCACCGTTCAGCAGGCTTCCGGCGCAGCGATCGCCCCGAGACCGTGATCAGGTGCCACGATCGATTCGCGCCGAGATCGGCGAGGGACTGCGATGGATACGTGGTCACCCATTTCTCTGGCCATTCACCATGGCGCTGACCGTTTTCTATCTGGGAACAGCGGGCGCATTCGTTCTTCTCGTCGTTGTTGTCGACATGCTCGACGCGCCACCGATCATCTTCGGACTGACGCTGACGGCGGCTGCAGTCGGAGCAACGGTGGCCACGATGATCGCCGCCCGACTCGCCGAGCGTTTCTCCCGACGAATCGTCATCACCGCTGCGGCGTCGCTCGCCGGCCTGAGCGTGCTCGGCGTTGGCGCCGCCACCAGCAACTGGCACCTCATTGCCGCCTGGACGTTCAACGGTGCAAGCAACGGCGCGATGCTGGCCATTGGTCGAAGCTTCATCCAGCGGTACACCCCAAGTGACCGGCTCGGACGTGCCGCCATTGCGTCGCGCATGATCACCCGAAGCTCCTTTGGTGTTGGCGCGCTGCTCATCGGCGCAATCGCCGACGTGATCTCGGTGCGGTGGGCCTATGTCGTGGCGGCGGCTTTCCACCTGGTGGGGGCTTTGCTGCTGTGGCGCGCGTTCCGACATGAGCCAACGGAACCTGCCGTGGCATGACGCTCGGTGCGGTGTGCGCATGAGTTCGAGGGCATCGATCGCCGACCGGATTCGACAGCCCCCGGAGGTAGCAAGGCGGTGCGGTCGGCTACACAGGGCTCATGGGAATTCTCACCACAGACCTGTGTCGGCGCTTTGGTATCGAGCATCCGATCTTCGGTTTCGCTCACGATGTGGCCACGGTTGCTGCGATAACCAACGCCGGCGGCTTGGGTGTGTACGGCGCGACCCGTCGCTTCCCCCACGAGATCGACGACGAGTTGGCCGAGATCAGGCAGCTGGTTGGCGACAAGCCGTTCGGGGTGGATCTGGTGTTGCCCGACGGCATGCCCGAACACAACAGTCGCGATGCCATCGAAGCCCACATCCCCGACGAGCACCGAACGTTTGTCAAAGGCATCGTCGACAAATATCAGGTGCCCGAACCGAGCGGCCCGGGCATGCGCACTCGTTTCATTCGTTCCAAGGAGATCGAAGAAGAGCAGCTCGAGGCAGTCATGGCCTCGAGTGTCGATCTGTTCGCGTGTGGCATCGGCGCTCCTCGGCCGGCGGTCGACAAGGCCAAGGAGCTCGGCAAGGTAACGGCCGCGCTGATCGGCAGCCCTCGCCACGTGCGCAAAACGCTTGCGTCCGGGGTCGACATGGTGGTCGCCCAGGGCGCCGAGGCCGGCGCTCACACCGGCACGATCGGCACCTTCACCCTGGTGCCGCAGATCGTCGACGCATGCAAAGGCCTCCCGGTGTTGGCCGCCGGTGGAGTCGCAACCGGCCGCCATGTCGCGGCTTCGCTTGCGCTGGGTGCCCAGGCGGTATGGGCCGGCACTATCTGGCTGACCACGACCGAACATACGGCACATATGGCACCGGCGCTGGTCGACAAGTTGCTGGCGGCCTCGTCGGCCGACACCGTGATCACCCGCAGCGAGTCGGGCAAGACCTTCCGCCAGATCCGCTCCTCATGGAGCGACGAGTGGGAAGCCGCTGACGCACCGGCCCCGCTGAAGATGCCCTACCAAGATGTGTTGGTCGGCGACCTACTCGGCGCGATCGATGAACACCAGGTCGCACCGCTGCTGCACTCGGGCGCCGGCCAGGGCATCGGTTACGCCACCGAAGTACGCCCCGTCGCCGACGTGATGGCCGACCTGATCAGCGAAGCCGAGGCCGCAACCAGCCGCTAGCCGCGATGCATGGAGCTCTTCCGGGAGCGACCGAGAACTGTCGGCTCGAACCGTCAGCAGCCATGCTCGATGACATATTTCCGGCAGCAATCGTCGGCGCTCCACTGCCAGCGTGAGCGACGGTCGGCTTTGACCACCTCGCGGTGCGTCCACCAAGGCTTCGACGTCGGGGCGAGAGGCACCGCCTGCTACAGGAATAGGTCCAGGGTGGTCATGAATCAGTACCGTATTACGTGTCCGAAATCTCAGAACAGTTCGCATGAGTCTGACCATCGGCTTCGCCACGCCGACCAACTTGTGGAGCGAAACCCTCGACGAAAAACATCGAGTGCTGCAGCAACTCGCCGACGCCGGCGTCGATCAGGTGTACATGGCCGACCATGTGTCGTTTCGTGATGGGTCCGGAACCGACGGCTTCGTCGAAATAGCGGCGCTGTCACAGCTGCATCCCACCATGCGGGTGATGATCAGCGTGTACCTGTTGGCACTGCGTCATCCCCTGCCCGTCGCGCGCCAGTTGGCGACCATGTCGAAGATCGCTCCAGGTCGGGTCACGCTTGGAGTCGGTGTTGGTGGCGAGGACCGTCACGAGATCGAGGTCTGCGGGGTCGACCCGAGCACGCGCGGCCGCCGCACCAACGAGTCGATCGAGATCATTCGCGCCCTCATGACTGGACAACCCATCGACTACTCGGGCGAGTTCTTCGACCTCGATCAAGCACGCATCAAGCCAGCGGTCCAACCGGCCATACCGATCATCATCGGCGGTCGTTCCGGAGCAGCGCTGACCCGCACGGCCCGCTACGGCGACGGCTGGGTCGGGGCGTGGTGCTCGGCCCGACGATTCGCCGAGGCCGTCGAGATCATCGCCACCGAGGCGGAAGAGTACGGCCGCAGCGGCACTCGATGGCAACACGGATATCAGCCCTGGGTTGGTGTTGCTTCGACCCCGGAACAGGCCCGGGACCTGGTGGCAGCCGAGATGGAGTCCTTCTACCAGGTGCCATTTGGTGCGTTCGAGAAGTACACGCCCTATGGAACCGCCGAACAGGTAGCCACCGCGCTACGTCCTTATGTCGACGCCGGCTGCACCATGTTCAACCTGAAAGTGGTCGCCGCAAGCGGCGACGCGGCTATCGAGGCATCGGCCGAGATCGCCACGGCGTTGAGGTCGGGGACACCACAATAGGTGAAGGTACCCAACCTTTGAGACAAAAGGCTCATAGGTGACCAGGGTAGGCCGATGGGTCCACGTGGAAAACCAAACGCTCGACTCCGGCGCCGCCATACGAAGATGCAATCAGACGAGAACTACCGCCTGTTCGCACGACCCTCTTGCGAGCAAGATCCTGCGCAGCCTTCGTGACGCCGTGGTCGTAGTGTCGCCAAATTTCGACATCACGTGGGCGAACGAAGCCATTGTCTCCCTACTCGGATTCACCCCCGAAGAAATCGTCGGCCGTCCAGCAGCCGAACTCGTGCACCCCGAAGACCTCACACGTGCTGTCGAGACGTGCGCCCAGCTGAGTGCTGCCGACAAGCTCTCCCGAATCAACATCCGCATGCGCGATGCTCACGGCGATTGGGTTGCCGTTTCGATACGTGGTGTCGACCACAGTGCTGATTCCGCTATCGGCGGCATGGTGCTGACGATCGAGAACAACGAACGCAAGAACGAGACCGAGCGGACGCTGCAAGAGACGCGTCGCGTATCGAACACCATATTGGAGAGTCTCACCGACGCCGTCGTTGCCACCAACGAAGCGGGTGAGATCACTATTGTGAACAAGGCAGCGCGCAAACTCTTCTCACTCGACACCAGCCGGTCGATGCGCAGCCTCACGGTGCATGACTTCCGACTCCTGAGCGACACCGGCGAAATCCTGGCCGTGGAGGACCATCCACTCACCGCTCTCGACTACTGGAACGACATCGAGCTTCGGATCAGCTCCCCGAATGGCATCCGTAATGTCACCGTCAGCCGAAGCGAAGTGTCTTCGGAACTGGACCATCTCGGCACTGTGGTCACCTTCCACGACATCACCCAAGCACGATCCGATGCGCGCGAACTGCGCCAACGGGCTCGTCATGATCAGCTCACGGGACTGGCGAATCGCCGCTACCTCCAAGAGCGCCTACGCATGCTGGAGAACTCCAGCAACCCACCCCGGTTGGCCGCCTGCTTCGTCGACCTCGACAAGTTCAAGAACGTGAACGACATCCACGGCCACAATGTCGGCGATGCGGTGCTCAAGGCAACTGCCCAGCGGCTGACCAACCAGATACGGGGCGCCGACATTCTGGCTCGCCCCGGCGGCGACGAATTCCTGATCGTGCTCGTAGACCCCGAAAGCGAGCAACAAGCAGTGGCCGTGGCGGAACGAGTGCGAAAATCTCTCGCTCGACCTTTCGATGTCGACGGGCTCCGTTTGCATCTCACCGCTTCGGTCGGCGTCGCCATGCATACAGACGGCTGCTTCGACGACGAGCAAATCATGCAACGGTCCGACATTGCGCTGTACGCGGCGAAGGAGCGCGGCCGCGACCGCGTCGAGGTCTTCGACCAGATGCTGGCCACCGTTGTGGAACTCGAGCAAACCCAGCGCAACATCGTGCGCCGTGCGCTGGACAACGACCGACTTGATATGCACTTCCAGCCGATTGTCGATGCACACGGCACCACGGTCGGCGTCGAGGCGCTTGCCCGCTGCATCGATGACTACGGCAACATGCTGGAGCCGGCTGGTTTCATGAAAGCGATCGACGATACGAACCTGATCGTGCGCCTCGACCATGAGGGGTTCCGCCAAACCTGCGAACTCGCTGCCACCCTGGGGAAGGATGCGACTACCGAACACCTCCATCTGTCGGCCAACTTCTCGGCCATGACCGTTGCTCAGCGCGGGTTCGCGGACACCGTCCTGCGCACGATCGCCGACACCGGCGCACCAGCAGGATCCTTGCGCATCGAACTCACCGAGACAGCAGCCTTCGAAGGGGGCAGTGGTAGTTCGAGTGCACTCCGAAGGCTGCACGCGGCTGGCTTGCATATCGTGCTCGACGATTTCGGTACCGGCTACTCGTCTCTCTCTCACCTTCGCGATCTGCCGTTGTCGAGTGTGAAGATCGATCGCAGCTTCACCACCTCGCTCAGCCAACGAGGAGCCGAGCGAGCAATCACCAGCGCCGTCAAAGACCTTGCCAAAGTATTGGGATTCGATGTCGTTGCCGAAGGTGTCGAGACCGCGGAAGACCTCCGAGCCGTTCGCGATATCGGTGTCACCCTCATGCAGGGTTGGTATTTCTCGCAGGCTCTCTCCGTCGACGATCTACTCGATTCGCTGCACGAACGATCGCTCGTGTTCGCCTGAACCAGCGTCAGCTCTTCGCCTACACCACCACGGTCACCGGGTCAGCTGCTCGTTATTTCGGGCAGGAGTAGCGTGGTCGCGTGAATGATCCGTTGTCGTATCTACCAGGGCCCATCGAGATTGTTGGTTGCCATGCTGCGGGCGAAGTCGGCGATGTCATCGTTGCCGGAGTCGAGACACCTCCAGGTGACACGCTCTGGGAGCAGCGTTGTTGGATCGACGAAGACCAGCGACTTCGACGCCACGTCCTGAACGAGCCACGAGGTGGCGTGTTCAAACACGTGAACCTGCTTGTGCCCGCTGTCGATCCTCGCGCCGATATCGGCTTCATCATCATGGAGCCGATGCACTCGCCGCCTATGTCGGGATCGAACAGCATCTGCGTGGCCACTGTGGTCCTCGAAACGGGCATCGTGGCGATGACCGAGCCGACCACGACCATCGTGCTGGAGGCACCGGGCGGGCTCGTCGAGGCAACGGCGACCTGCTCGAATGGCAAGGTCGAACAGGTCACCGTACGCAATGTTCCTGCATTCGTCGCCGAGCACGATGCGCAACTCGATCTGCCCGGATTCGGCACGGTGCGGGTCGATACTGCGTTCGGCGGCGACAGCTTTGTGATGGTCGACGCCGCCGACCTCAACGTCGACGTGACGCCCGAGAACGGTCGACGTCTCGCCCGGCTCGGCAACCAGCTCATCGCCGCCGCAAACCAACAGCTGGAGTTCTCGCATCCGACAACGGACTGGAAGCACTTCTCGTTCAGCCAGATAGCCGGGCCACTCGAACAGCTGAGCGACACGAGCTACATCATGCGCAACACGGTCGTGATAGAACCCGGGAAGCTCGACCGATCGCCCACCGGAACCGGAGTTTCGGCTCGTATGGCGCTCTTGCATGCTCGTGGAACGATGATCGTCGGCGACGAGCTGCGCATGCGATCGGTCATCGACAGCGAGTTCGTCGGCCGCATCGAATCCGAAACAGTGATAGGCGACCATCGCGCCATCGTGCCCCTGATTTCTGGCACCGCATGGCGGACCGGGCATTTCACGTTCGAGCTCGACCCCGGCGACCCGTGGCCACTCGGCTACCGGGTCACCGACACCTGGGGTGTCGACTAGCAGGGCAGGGTTCGTCTCGTGGTCTCCGGGTCCTGCAGTCACTCAGGTCCTGCAGTCACTCGGTGCCTGCGGTCTCCTGGATCCTGCGGTCACTCGGGGTGAGGCGGAGTTCGTGCTTCTTGACCTTGCCGAGCGCGGTGCGAGGAAGGGCATCGACGATACGAAGTGCACGAGGCTGCTTGTAACGAGCCAGGCGATCGTCGCACCACTCGCGAAGATCCGCCAGGCCCAACGTGGTGTCAGGCACGAGCACGACGACGGCGACGGGGATCTCACCCCAGCGATCATCGCGAGCCCCGATCACGGCAACTTCGGCGATCGCCGGATGTTCGGCCAGAACCGGTTCGAGTTCTGCCGGGTAGATGTTCTCGCCACCGGAGATCACGACATCTTTGATGCGGTCGCAGATGTACACATATCCGTCGGCGGTTCGGTAGCCCACGTCGCCGGTGCGGAACCAGCCGTCGGCGCCGAATGCGTCATCGGTGGCGGCGGCGTTTGCCCAGTAGCCAGAGAATACATTCGGACCACGAACCCACAGTTCGCCCGGTTCGCCGTCGGCCACCTCGGCACCGGACCTGTCGACCAACCGCAGCTCGGTGTGCAGAGCAGGTTTGCCGCACGACCCCACATGATCGGCAGCCTCGCCATAGCCGAGCACGACGGCGGTGGGACCGGTCTCGGTGGTGCCATATACCTGGCCGACAGGGATCCCTCGATCGAAGAATGGTCGCATGACTGCGTCGGGCACGATCGACGATCCGGTGTTGATGCCGCGCAACGACGACAAGTCGGCCGCGTCGAAGTCGGGCTGGGAGGCGACCGCAGTGAGCATTGCCGGCACCAGCAACGTCTGCGTGATCTCGAGTTCATCGAGCAACCGCAGCACTTCGGCCGGATCGAAACGGCGCACCAACACCACCTCGCCTCCGACGCGCAGGACCGGGAGCGTCTGGATGTTCAGGCCGCCGACATGGAAGGTCGGCAGCGGCGCGACGATGCGATCGTTGCGGGTCAAGCCCTGGTGGTCGATGCTGTTGAGTGTCGTGTACCTCATCGCGTCGAGGCTCAACATGGCGCCTTTGGCGTGCCCGGTGGTGCCCGAGGTGTACACCATGAGCACGGTCGTGTGAGGCCCGGAATCCGCCGCCGCCGGTAACGGATTGGCTCCAAGGCGGAAAGGCCGGGCGTCGAGATCTCGTGTGGTCAGCTGCGACGCCGCCTGCGCCAGCAGATCTTCGAATCCATCGGTCGTGAGCACCAGCGCAGGGGCGCAATCGGTGATCTGGTCGCCGAGTTCGCTCGCCGTCAGTCGGTTGTTGAACGGCACGAAGATGGCGCCGAGATGCGAACAGGCGAACAGCAAATCGAACACCTCGAGCCGGTTCGACCCGCAGAAACCAACCCGGTCGCCTGCCGAGATGCCGAGTGAAGCGAGTCCGCTGGCCGTGGCTTCGATACGACGAACAAACTGCTCATAGGTCACCACCCGACCTTCGAATCGAAAGGCCACTCGACCCTCGTCGATCCAGGGTTCGATCCAGTCGACCAGGCTCACGTCGCAGGCCACCCCGAGCATGCGCTGTCGACATCGTTCACTTGGCGAGCTTATAGTCGCCGCCAATGGCCAGCGCAGAACGAGACCGCCCTCGCATGCAGCGCCGCACGCCTGTCTGGTCCGCCCCCGCCGACATCACGGCGCTCATGGGTAATGTTTCGGGGAACGATCTCAACGGATGGGGCGAGCTCGCGGTCCGCCAACCGACCCTGGTCATGTGGGCCAACCCGGCCAAGTTGGCCCACGGTGCGGTCCAGGCTCGTATGACCGAAGAGTTCGTGAGTCATCCGGAACTGCAGGATGTTCTACGTATGGGTGACCGGTTCGAGCCCGAGCCGATCGCTCGGGAGCGTGTCGAACGATCTCGGTCGGACTGGGTGACAGAGCTGACCGATTTCGCCACCAGCGCCGAAGGGCACAGTGTCGAACTGGTCGGCGTTGTCGCCCCCAGGCTCGAGTGGTTCTTCGAAGGTCGAACCAGCGAGCTGCCGTGGATGGTGGTGCTCGGTGTGGCCATGGACCACGAGCAGCTGGCGACCGCGCCCGAGTACACGTCGGCTATCGAGGTCCATCGCCAGTACAACCGCGGCACCGCGGCCGCGCGGGCACTGGCGGATTGGATTCGTCGCCAGGGCTTCGACGCGCAGGGGCATGGCGGACCCGGTGCCGGGCCGATCCAGATGGTGCCCGCCGCAATCGAAGCGGGGCTCGGCGAGCTGGGCAAGCACGGTTCGATCATCAACCGAGAACTCGGCTCGGCATTTCGGTTGGCCAGCGTGCTCACCAATGCGCCCCTCGAAGGGAGTGCGCCCGATTCGTTCGGCGTCGATGACTTCTGTTTTGGCTGCCGGGTGTGCACCGATGCCTGTCCGCCCGATGCCATCGCCCCGGAGAAACGCCTGGTTCGTGGCGTGAACAAGTGGGCGGTCGACTTCGATCGATGCCTGCCGTATTTTGCCGAAAGTCATGGCTGTGGCATTTGCATCGCCGTATGCCCCTGGTCGACACCGGGCGCCGCCCCTCGGCTGGCCGAGAACATGTTGCGGAAGCAACAGCGCCGACAAGCCGAAGCCGGCGACGAAAGCTGAGGCGACTAAAGCTGATCAGGGCTACGACTGCACCGCAAGCAAAAACAGCAACACCGCTCGAACGAACGAACGGCGTATCTGTACTGGTCAGGAACGTGGCGGCTCCTGACATTTGTCGGTCTTGCTGGTCAGACTCGCTTTGCCAGATAAACGATGGCCAAGATGACCAAGATTGTGAGTAGAACGCTTCCGTAGACCATGAGGCCCCTTCCGTTGATGAGGATCGTTGGCTCCTTGAGTACCCGGTACGCGCATCTCTCAAACCTGAAGTATGAGCGTGGGAGGAACGGTGTGGGAGCTGCGAGGCCGCGCAGATAGCGACGAGCTCAGCAGCCTCCAGGCTGACGTTCCTGCTCTTGTTCACCACCCAAGCGCAGGGTTGACACTCACGTGCCGCTGGGCGGCGTTCATCCTGCTCTCGAGTCAAGAGTATGTAGCTATCCGCTGCACCTTCGCGCACGGGGCACCTTCGTGCACGGGACCTTGGCGCGCGCCTTATTCTCAGGTTTGGTTTCCGCCGTCTCGGGCAAGGACGTACTATGGAAACAATCATGACCTCGACTTCTGACCTCACCCCTGCCCCCGCTGCTACGACCGGTGTTGTGCTGTTGGTCGACTCCAGCCAGACCGATCCCCACACTGCGGCCATGGACTATGCCATTGCGGTCGCTCAACGAGACCAGGTCGCGCTGACCATCTATGACCGCTCTGAAGAAACGTGGGGCGATAGCCAGCACCCAGACGGTCCCATGGATCTCGACGACAGTCGACTCGACGATCGGCCCGACTTGCGTGGCATTTTGCAAGCAGCGGCCGACAAGGGCGTCACCCCCAACGGTTGGGTGTCGACCCTTCCCAGCGTGAGCGCCGTGACCAGCGCGCTGGGCGCCCTCGAAGCCGACTTGGTGGTGATCCCCGACAATCTGAACCAGAAGCTTCTCGAGCGAGCCCTCTCCGGAAACTCCACTGGCGAGTCCCTGGCCACCCAAATCGACCGCAACCCGACCCTCGATGCAGTAGTTGTCGTGGTGAGCAACGACGGCACCCGAGTGCTGGCCGAAACAGGCAACTGATCAACGCCCGGCGTATTCTCGGCAAGAATGTCAGCCATCACACTCGCCCGCCCGCCGACGGAGAAGCACTCGACAATGACCGTGACCCCAGAAATGATCGCCGACGCCGCCGCCGCTGCGGTTCGAGCGCGCCAGCACGCCTATGCCCCCTACTCGGACTTCCCGATGGGTGCAGCGGTGATGACCGAAGACGGCAGCATCGTGCCCGGCGTGTTGATCGAGAACGTCTCGCTCGGCTTGGCCATGTGCGCAGAACGAGTGGCACTGTTCACCAGTGTGACGCAGCAGAAGCGTCCTGCGGTTCTGGCCCTTTGTTCGAGGCGCACCGATGACAATTTCACATTTCCCTGCGGCGCGTGCCTGCAGGTTGCGCTCGAGCTCTCCGATCAAGATTTGACCGTCGTGGCGATCGATCCCGACGGAGCGCAAACGCACACCACGCTCGGAGACCTGCTGCCCAAAGGCCCCAAGCGGCACACCCCCGGCGACTCGGACTGATTCAGCAATTCATTGTCAACTCGGACGTACTGGTTTGTTTCCCAGCGTTCGGGGTAGGCCCCGAGCATGCTCATTGCTGGTCCTGTCCGTCGCGTCCTCTTCACACTTGGCGCCATCGTGCTGATCGCCGCCGGCTGCGGATCCACATCGGCGGGCTCGGCCGATGACGACCGCAGTGACGATGTCATTAGCGCCGCCGACGATTCGGAGCCCGTCACCACCACACCGCTCGACGATGCGCCTCCGCTCGACCCCGCCTCGTCTCCCCGAGCCACTGCGGTACCCGAGCGCGATGCACTCGTGCCCGCCTCGGAGCTGGTCGTCGAGCAGGGCGCAGAAGGCTCAACGGTCGAAGATGTACAGGATTCGCTGAACGATTTCATCGGTTACGCCGACCTCGACCTAGACCGGATCGCCGAAGATGGCGTATTCGGGCCCAACACGCAAGCTGCCCAGCGGGCCTTCGAAGAATTCGCAGGGCTACCCGTCGACGGTCAGTCGAGTCCGGCTGACCGAACCGCGCTCGAGGCAGCCGTGGTGTCACTCGAGCTCGACGCCGCCGACAGTGTGGTGTCGGCCGGCGACGAATCGCCGTTCGTGGGCACGTGGCAGACACGGTTGAACGTGTGGAACGAGCTCGTGAGCGAAGCCCCCATTTCCATCGTCGTCGATGACCGATTCGGCAGTGATACCGAATTCGCCACGCTCACCGTCGAGCGTGCCCTCGGCCTGCAGGCCGACGGAATCGTGGAGCCCGAAGATCGGGCCGCGTTGAGAGCCGCCATAACTCAGGCCCGAGAGGAGACCGACGTGACCACTGTCCTGCGAAGCGACCAGGGCAATGGTCCGATCGTGGTGAAATCCCTCTACACCAACGACCAGTATTGCGTGCGGTTCGTAGTCGGCTTCGTAGCCGACGAACGGTGCACTCCCGGTGTCGGTGGCGATGTGAACACCGCGTACTTTGTCACCGTCAACGGCGTGTCCTTCATCGGCGGGACGGCGAACCCCAACGTCTCTTTCGTCACGCTCACCAGCGCCGACGACGCCACCACGCCGCTGGCTACGCGCCAGATGGGCAACTCACCGGCTCGAGCATGGGCTGCGATTGTCGATGCCGAACCAACATCGATCGAACTGCTGAACGGCGCAGGTGACTCGTTGCTGGAGTTGCGCTTCTCTCTCGACCCAACCGACCGAGCAGACGTCGGCCCGACTCTCTCGCTGATCTCCCCGCAGTACGCGCAGTCCTTCTTCGTCGATGACTGCGCCGTGATCGACGACGACAGCCTGTCGCTCGCTGCGTCTCTGGTCGGCGCCACCATGGCAGTGGATACCACCGATGGCGAGGGCACGCTCCGCATTGCTGCAGGAACAGTGGCTGCACCGATATCCATCGCCGGTTCGATCGATGAGACCAGCCTGGACGCGGACACCTTCGTGTTCACCGGCACCTTCGACGCCGGCTTGTTCGAAGGCGACAGCTTCAGTGCGAGCGGCTCCTGCTAACCACCGCAGCCGTTGATGGCACGCCCCCTATTTCGCACCACGGCTACCAGACAGCAAATGTCAGACAGCAACTCTCAGACAGAGAGTGTGCAAGGTTTGACAACCGGTCGATCTGGGTACGCCCTGGACATGAACGAAACAATCACTCCCACGCTCGATCGACTCGAATCACATCTCCCACCCGTGACCCGACGGATTTTCAAGCTCAACCGTCGCATCGCCACCGCAGGCGTGAACGCTGCCGCCGGAGCGACCAAAGCGGTGTGCTTCGCCACCCAAGAGGTGACAAAACGAGCAACAACCGGTCTGTCAACCATTCGAGGTCAAGCCGAGTCCGCAGCCGATCGCGTCGGATCCACGGCGAAGAGCGGTGTGAAAGAAGTTGTTGGGCAGGCGAAAGCGCAAGCCAATGCGACGCTCGACACCCTCGAAGACGAAACCATTTCTCTACTCGACGATGCCAACGAAGCCGTGGGCGATGAGCCCTCTGGCGCCTACGAAACCTGGACCAAGGCAGAGTTGTATGAACGGGCCCAAGAGCTCGATATCGAAGGCCGGTCGTCGATGAACAAGAGCCAGCTCATCACCGCACTACGCTCCGTCTGACATCAAACGCCAAGCAACCCGGACCTCGATCATGACGCGCATCAGGCAGCTACTGGACCAGCTGCGACACCGCCTCGTCGTGGTGCCGATTGCGTTCGTGATTCTCTCGCTGGCCTCGAGCAAACTGATGGTGTCGATCGATCGCTCGCTCGGCCAAGACCGCACGCCCGATGTTGTGCTCACGAGCGCCGACTCCGGCCGGGCCATCCTGACAGCAATTGCGGGCGGGCTGATTACGTCGATCACATTACTGTTATCGATGATGCTGGTTACCGTCCAAATTGCGTCGGGCCAATTTTCTCCGCGTACGGTGCGCAACTGGTTGGGTGACCGGTCCCAGCAGGCCGCAGTGGGCCTGGTGCTCGGAAGCGCCGTGTACTCGCTGCTCGTGCTACGTCAGGTGCGATCAGTCGAAGAGGGAGGCGCCTTTGTCCCTCACCTCTCCATAATGCTGGCAGTTGCACTTGGCGTGCTGTCGCTGGTGGCGGTAGTGCGATCGGTCGATCATCTGACCAACCAATTGCGGATCGGCTCGATTGCGAGCAAAATTGTCGAAGAGACATTGAGCGCGATCGCTCGCCGTCAGAAACTCTGGACGGCTGAGAACCCCGCCATTACCCCTGCCAGCGGCGTGGTCGAGCGGGCCCAAACTGTTGACCCCCCACCAGACGCCACCCCGGTGATCGCTCGAGAATCTGGTTGGATCCAGCAGATCGAAGAAGACGCGCTGTTCAAATCTATTCCCGAAGGCGCCACGGCCTACCTACAGGCTTCGATCGGATCATTTGTCATAGTCGATACACCGCTTCTCTGGGTGTGGGATGCGCCGCTCCCCGACGAGGCCTGCGATGCCATGAATGCGGCGATTGCGATCGGTGATGCTCGCACGATGCAGCAAGGCGTGGGTTTCGGCATTCTGCAGATGACCGATATTGCTATGCGGGCTCTATCACCAGGAGTGAATGACCCGAATACCGCCAACGACATGATCATGCACCTGGGCGTAGTCATGCTCAAGGTTTGGGACACGCCGGTTGGAGCGATCGTAAAATCCGAAGATGAACGGTCGTTGATCCGCCACGATCTCAGCCATGCCGACTATCTGCAAGCCGCCTTCGATCCAATCCGCCGACATGGCGCCGGCGATCCGAGCGTGAGTGGCACACTTTTGCGAGCTTTGGTCACCCTGCATACCGAGACGATCCGCCGTGATCTGAAAGGGCCGCTCGAACCAATCGAGGAACTGGCAGAGCGGATCGTCGAGTCCGTTGAGCGCTCTGACCTGTGCACCTTCGACAAGGATGCGGTGCGAGCCATTGCCGACCACGTGCGGCGCAAGTCCGAGACGGACATCGAAGAAACCAACGATGCCTGAGGTGCTGTGAGCGAAGTGAAGTAGAGCCTTAACTCGCTGAGCGTTCGGCGGCGGCGACCGTGTTCGCCATGAGCAACGTGCGTGTCATTGGGCCCACCCCGCCAATTCGTGGTGACAGCCAACCGGCGACTTCGCCGACCTCGTCGTCGACATCGCTGACCAACTTCGGACCTTCGAAGCTCACGCCAGCCGCCACGACTGCGGCGCCGGGTTTGACCATGTCGGCCTTGATCATGCGCGGTGCGCCAGCAGCAGCGATCAAGATGTCGGCCTGGCGGGTGTACTGGCCAATGTCATCGACGCCGGTGTGCACCACGGTGACTGCAGCATTCGCCATGTCGCGCTTCAGCGCCATCAGGTTGGCGAGCGGGCGACCAATTGTCAGACCGCGACCGACAATGACCACATGTTTGCCCTTGATCGGCACGTCGTAGTGATTCAGCAGCAGCTGGATTCCCGCGGGGGTGCATGCCACGGGCGCCGCGACCCCTTGCACCAGCTTGCCCAGATTCACCGGGTGCAAGCCATCTGCATCCTTCTCGGGTAGCACTCGGATCAGGGCGGCTTCGAAGTCGAGGCCCTTCGGGAACGGGTACTGCACGATGTAGGCGTGGACCGCTGGGTCAGCGTTGAAGTCATCGATCACTGCCTCGACTTCGTGCTGGCTGGCCGTGGCGGGCAGCCGAACCTCGCGAGAGTTCATGTCCAGTTCCTTGGAATCCCGATGCTTCATCGACACGTAGTTGACCGATGGGCCATCGTCGCCCACCAGCAACGTGCCCAAGCCCGGTGTGACCCCTTGTTCGGCCAGGCTGGCAATGCGGGTACGAAGGTCCTTCTTGATCTCCGAGGCGACCAATTCACCATCGAGTTTGATCGCAGTCATGGAGTTTCCTTCGAGTGTCGGCAGGGTGTTCGCCACCGAAACTACCGCTTCGGGCGCGAGCGCGAGCACCAATGCGGATGACGAAGCGACATCACGCTTCAGTCACCTTCGCGACAACCTGCCGGACGGCTCGATCAGTAGTTGATGAGGGGCTTTTGGCGCCAGCCGCGCACCAGGTTGCGAGACCAAGTGCGAACGACTTCGAGAGCGATGTAGAACGCGGGGAATGCCAGCAGCACCAAGATGGTCGAGCTGACCAGCCCGCCCATCAGGGTGAAGCCGAGCGACTCCCAGAATGGGTCTGCCAATGACAGTGGCATTAGGCCAGCGACGGTGGTGATCGTGGTGGCGACGAGCGGGCGGAAGCGACTGGCCACTGCGGATCCAATCGCCGGCCCGATCGAGGCTCCGGCACGCCGCTCTTGGTTGGCGGCATCGACCAGAAGGATGGTGTTGTTCACGGCAACGCCGATCAAGGCAATGAAGCCCACCACCGCGAGAAAACTGAGCGGGTTGTCACTCAGGGTCAGGGCGCCGAACACGCCAAAGAAGCTGAACGGAATCGCCAAGAAGATCAGAACCGACTGGGCGAGCGATCGAAATTGGATCGTCAACAGCAACAGCATGAGCGCCAGCGCGATAGCACCGGCTGCACCCAGCGCGGCAAAGTCTTCTTGGTTGTCCGATTCGAGACCGAAGTCGAACCCCAGCGCGTCGCCAGCCAGGCCGCGCGCCTCGAGCTCGCTCGCCGGGTACGCATTGGTCAGGAAGTCTTCGGTCTCGGTCAGGATGCCGGAGATGCCGCTGTCTTCGTCGTACTTGGCCCGCACCTCGATGAACCGAGCACCGTCGGCACGCGCAATCGCGCCATCGGTCGAGATCTGCGCATCGATGATGGCAACCGTGTCGGTTCCCGACGCAAACTCTGCACCGATGATCTCGCTCGCCAGTTCCTCGGCAAAGGACTGGGCGTCGGCTGCGCTGTCATCGGCCACGCTGATCTGCATGGCGAACGGGAACTCTTCCACCGGTGGGCCGTTCTCGAGCTGACCAATGGTGACGCGGGCACCTTCGATGCCGACCAATTGCTCCTCGATCTGTTCTACGAACTCGGGTGACTTGGTGGGCCGACTTCCTATGGGCGTCAGATCGATGAACTCTTCGATCAGGCGTTCGTTGCCGCGTGCGTACTGGGCCCGCAACAGGTCGTCGCCCAGAACGTCGACCACGACTTCGTCGATCTGCGCTGTGATCACTTGAGCCTCTTCGATGGTGGTGCCAGGCGCAAACTCGGCACTCAGGCTGAGGCCGACCGAATCTTTGCCCTGCGGAAAGATACTGAAACCAAGGCCGCCAGCCAGGTTGAGTCCGCTACCAATGGCCAGGAACGCAAACAGCGCCATGGCCCCGCCCACGAGCCAACCTTTCGGACCATTTCCCGAAGGAAAGGCTGCCAGGCGGCCAGCGCCGTCGGCGATGACCTTCTCGGCTCTGATGATTGGATTGTGGGGCTTGTCGCCTTTGAGCAGAAAGAGCCGGCCGATCACGGGGATGAACACGACCGAGAACAAGAACGACAACAGCAGCGTGATGATGACCGTCGATGGAATCGGTCGAATGAACTCGCCCAGAATGCCGCCGATGAAGAGCATGGGTGAGAACACCACCACGGTGGTCAAGGTGCCGGCAAACGATGCGGCACCAACACGGTCGATAGCCCGACGAATGACGCCCACCGACTTGATGTCTTCGGCCGGATCGGGCTCGTCGCGGTTGGCGTCGATCGACTCGGATATCACGATGGCGTCGTCGACCAGTAGACCCAGCGTCAGGATCAAGCCGAAGAGCGTGATGGTGTTGAGCGTGTAGCCAACGGTCCACAGACCAACGAGTGCGCCCATGAGCACCAGCGCCATGAACCCGGCGGTGAGCACGGCGACGCGCCAGCCGATCAGCAGCAGGCTGACCACGGCCACGGCGAGCAGACCGGTGAGCAGGTTGCTGGTAAGCGAGGAGATCTGTTGGCGGACTCCGGTGGCGAAGTCAGCGGTGATCTCGGCACTGAAACCATTGGCCAACGGAGAGTCGGAACCGCCGAGCGCGTTGTTGACCTCGTCGGTGAAACCCAACACGTCCAGGTCAGAATCTTCGCTGCGAGTCACGCCAATGGCAATGGCTTCGACAAAGTCGCCGGGCCCCAGGGCGACGCGGGTGAACCGAGTGAGCCGCGTTTCTTCTTCGCCGGTGCTCGGATCGATCGAGTCGGTGAGCAAGTCGCGGACGACCGCCTCGGAGATGTCATCGTTGTCGCCGAGATAGATGGCCAGGCTTGCAGCTTGCTCTTGTAGTTCGGCCGGCGTTACGTCTGGTGGGCCGACCACCGAGACGAGTAGGTCGTAGCTGTCGATGAACTTGGCCGCATTCACCGATCGGTAGTCGGCTTGGGCTCCAGCAGGAAGCTCGACGTTCAGCGCCGCCAATCGTTCGGTACCAACCGAACTGTCAACCGAGCTGTCGAACTCGACGAACACCAGAAACGAGCTCGGGCGGGCTTGGGTCTGCACTTCGGCCACGTCGGCTACATCGGCAAATGCTTCGGCCAGCGGAACGGTGACTTCGGCGTCGACCACGTCGGCGTCGTCGACAAAATAGGTGCCGGTGACGATGGCGATGGGCGTGTTGACAGGAGGGAAACCTTCGCGATCGAGACCGAATCCGTAGGCCGATACCCCCGCGATCAGCAACACGACCATGAACGCCAGCGTGACCTGCCACCGCCGAGTGGCGATCGTTGCGATCGACGTGATCAATGAACGGCGCGGTTCTGCAGCCATGACTCTCCCTGGGTCGCCGTGGACGATCGCACGCGCAGCAACGCACACAAATTGCCTAGCCGACGCTACTGACTCATAGCTCGACGCAAGCGCCTGCGCCAAAGATGTATCTGAGTCAGATGTCACAGCCGGCTGTCATTGCTGGATGTGGCTGGCTAGCGCTGCAGATGCGGGTCTGTTCCACCGAGCTCGGTTACTGCTGCGGGCGCATCGATGCCGGCTCGCAGGTCGCCCGAGTCGACGGGTGTTCCCCATGTGCTCGTGAGCGGCACGACACCTGCCCAGTGGGGACCAGCGATGTCGCTGTCGTCGTCGATTGGGTCGCCACCGCGAATCTTGGCCGATGCTTCGGTCAGCGGCACCGACAGCACCAGCGTCTGCTTGTAATCCGCGTCGCTCGGCGGTCGAGCGGTATCCCAAATGGGTGCCAGGTGATCGTTGATGATCTTGAGTGCATCGGCCTGGTCGTCGCGATCGGTGATGGGCGTCGCCAGGCCTCGGATCACCACCGAGCGGTAATTCATCGAGTTGTGGAGCGGACTACGTGCCACCACGAGTCCATCGACAATGGTGACGGTGATGCACACATCGACGCTGCGGCCCTCGCGCAGCATGGCATTGGCCACCGAACCGTGCACCAGGATCTCGTCGTTTCGTAGCCCATAGGCCATTGGCAACACGATGGGGCCGTCGTCGGTGGTCACACCAACATGCGCGATCATGCCAGCCTGCAGCACGCCACGTATGTCCTCGGGGCTGTAGACCGCTCGATTGGTTCCGCGCTTCATGGTCGTACGTTTCGAAGCCGGTGCGTGATCAGTCATGTCGGTTCCTCTGCTGCGCTACGTCGCATGCGGATCCATCCGCATTTCTCAGGCCCGTAGAACGTACTAGAGCACTGCGAAACACGTGGGCGCATTTCTCGCAGGTGTCTCCTGCGCCCGCTTCGCACTGGGCGGCTTTTCTTTGCACGAAGGAGTTCGACGTTGCCTCAAGATCGGTCGCCCGCACGATCGGCAACCACAACTTTCAGCGCCTCGGCCACAGTCCCATCGATCCGAAAACGACGATCCCAACGATCGATCGTCGGGCGTTGTGCACGTTCTCTCGATGGTTCTGCCGAGGTAGATGAAGGGCTATCCTCGACACGATTCACATCGCTCACGAGTCGAATCGAACCGATAGATGCTCGCCGGGTCGGCGGGCACATCCGAGAAACCCACCTGCTCGCCACCAGCTTGTTCGACTACGCATCGTCGCCTGCTTTGTCGTTGAAGAGTTGCCCCTGCTCGGCGGACACCATGACCGATGGCGAGACGGTTGCCGGCGAATATCCATCGAGCCATTGCACGACGAGCGGATCATTCGATGCCACTTGCGCCTCGACCCGCACGCCCTCGCCAAAGACATCGGCCAGAATGCGCTTCACATCGGCTGCGACCTGCTCGTCAGCCTGGGTTGGGCGGGCAGTTGTCGAATCTGGGGTTTGCTGGGCAGGCTCGCGCCTGGTGACCGGCTCGAAGGAAGCATCGACTGGTCGCTCAGCGCGTTCATCGAATGAATCGGCTGCTGACTCGGCCAGTGCCCGCTGCCCGTTGCGTTGGAGCTGGTCGGCTGCCGGCCTGTCCGTCGCTCGTTCTTCCATCTTCAGGCGAGCTTTGCGCAGCATTCGCTCGTGTTCCTCGCCGGCGATCTCTGCCATGTCCATGGCCGACAGTTCGAACCACAGCGGTGCGTTCGACGACAGCCGTGCACCCGCTATCTCGGGCTGTGTGAGCGCACCCTGAATGCGGTTCAGCATGGCCCAGGCCGACTTTTCGGTGACTTCCCATCTGGCGGCGATGTCACGCGCCGACACACCAGCTGGATCTTCACACAGGTCGATCACGGTTCCCACCCACGCACGAACGGACAGCTTGGTGGCGTGCATGACCGTGTTCGTCAGCACCGAGAATTGGCGACGACAGCTGTTCTCACGGCACTTCCACACTCGCCGTTGCGAGCGCGCAGTGCTGCCACCCTTGGACCTTCGACCCTGCGGATCCTTCGGCTTCAGGAACCACGCACCTTTGGCTGAGCCGCAGTGCGGGCACTGCGTCGGCCCTCCATCGCCCCACCGAAGTTGCTCCAGGAGCTCATAGGCGTCAGCCTCGGTCTCCAACTCTTGCAGCCTGTATGTCACTACCTCACTACCCACCATTGATCCCACTATGAAGGCATTTGCCGGGTGTGGCAATTGTCTACCGGCGCACAAACGGGCTCAGGTCCAGCGTTCGCCCATGTCCGGCGAGCGAACCAACCATGGCCTCGGCCAGTGCCGTGGAATGTTTGAAACCATGCCCGCTGCATGGCGAGGCCAACAGGATGTGGTCGGAGCGCGGGTGATGATCGACCAGAAAATGATCGTGGGTGGTGTTGGTGTACAGGCACACGGCGGCGTGCGAGATTGTCGGTCGCACGCCCCGCAGCCGAGGTTCGACCAGACGCTCGTAGAAGTCGTCGACCTCGGCTTGGTGCACCGTTCTGTCGACCGTTTGCGCCGTCGTGGCGAAACTGAACTGTTCTCCGAGCAGCTTCAGTCCCGGGCGTCCTCCAGGAACCATGGGGAACACCCCCGAGTAGTCAGAAATGGTGTGACCGGGCCAGATGATGAAAGGGAAACGATCTACGAGGAAGTCGATCGGGTCATCGACATCGAACCAGAAGACCGTTTGACGAGTAATCGAAACGGCATCGGCATCGATCGCCGGCGCCAATTCCGGAAACCATGCCCCGGTCGAAACCAGAACGTCGCTGTCGCGATAGTGGGTATGTGCGGTGTGGACTCGCACACCGTCATTCGTCGGCTCGACTGCCGTGACCGTCGTATTCGTCAGGATCTCTGCCCCTGCGGAGCGAGCCAGATCGAGCTGTATCCGTACGGCTCGTTCGCACATCACGATCCCGCCCGTGGGCTCAAAACCGATCTTCTCATCCCCCTGCAACAGCACTTGCGGCAGGTGATCTCGAACCTGGTTCGCCGTGCGAATCTCGAACGAAATCGACGCGTCCTTGGCCACGTCTGCGGTGCGATCCACGAAATCGCCCCACCGAGAATCGCGGGTTTCAGCCGGCGGAGTGATGATGTACCCGCCTGGTTGGAAGAGTAACTGCTCACCCGTTCGTGCCTCGATCTCGCGCCAGATCTCGTGTGATCGCGCCACAAAGGGCATGTACTGAGGTCCTTCACCCACCGCCAACCGGGTGATGCGACTCTCGGCATGGGATGATCCGAAATGATGAGGGGGGTCATAGCGGTCGATGCCCAGCACTCGCATGCCGGCGCGAGTCGCGTGCATCACTGCGGCGCTTCCCACCGCACCCAAACCAACGACGATCAGGTCGAAGTGGTCGGCTGGGCCCACTCGCCGATTCTCGGCAGACCCGACGGTCTGGCTATTCACCCTGGACGACCGCCTGGCTTTGCAGGTAGCTGATCGTGGGGTACTTCGGTGGGTTCTGTGCGTCGTGACACGACGGCAGACAGGCCATTGGGTAGTCGGCGGTGGCGTTGAAGAAGAACGGAATCGAGTAGCGCGACTCGCGGGGTGTGGCGTTGTTGGCAAAGTGTCGGGTACTCAGGAATCGGTCGTTCGACCATTGCTTCAACAGCTCACCGGAGTTCACGACAAAGGCACCGTCGACCCGTGGCGCCTTGATCCATTGCTGACGCTCTGCGCTGTGTATGACGAGCCCGGGTGAGTCCTGAAGCAGCAGCGTGAAGAACGTGGTATCGACATGGGGCGCGATCCCGAATTCGTCGTCGGCCTCGCTGCCAACAGGCGGGTAGTGGGTGAGACGAAGGCGCCAGAATGGGGTGTGAAACGCGGGAGCGAAGAAGTCCGGCTCGAGATCGAGCGCTGCCGCATAGACGGGCAACAGTCGGATCGCCAGGCTGCTCACCGCTCGGCCGTAGGCCTCTATACCGTCGCGGAAACCGGGTAGAACACCCTCGGCCAACCATTGATTATCGCCATAGTCGACGCCGCGATCGCCTTTGATCAGAAATGCTTCGTTCAGGTTTCCCTTGGCTCGGCGGGGCAGTCGGCGTTCGCCAACGGGCATGTAGCCGACGGTTGAAACAGGCCAATCAGGGTTGTCGAGATTGATTGCTTGCTTGGTGTCGAGGTCGAGGGCGTGGAAACGCCGGGCCCAATCGAAGGTGTCTTCGATGAGCGGCATCGGCACCTGATGACCCACCAGTTGGTAGAAGCCGACGTTCTCGCACGCCTGGCGCAGGGTGCCAGCGGCGTCGCCAAGATCTTTGTCGGACCCAGTGGTGAAATATGGCCCGACATCAACGATGGGAACGTCGCCCGGCTCGGGATCTGCGGGGTTGGAGGTATCCCACGACGTGGCTTCGGCCAGTAGTTCTCGCTCCTTGGCAGCCGGATCGAAGCTCTCCGAAGACGTCATGGTCAGATACTACGGCGCTTGACGAAACGGCGTCCACGTGGGAACGTGTGTTCGATGTCTACGATCCTGCACGCCGACCTCGACGCGTTCTACGCCTCGGTGGAACAGCGTGATGATCCCGCGCTACGCAATCGCCCGATGATGGTCGGTGGCGGTGTGGTGCTTGCTGCCAGTTACGAGGCGCGCGCCATGGGTGTGCGCACGGCCATGAATGGGCGTCAGGCGCGCCAGCTCTGCCCGAACATCATCGAAGTGCCCCCTCGGATGCAGGCCTACAGCGATGCCAGCAAGGCGGTGTTCGATATCTTTCACGACACCACCCCCGAGGTCGAAGGAATGTCGATCGACGAGGCGTTTCTCGACGTCACCGGGCTTCATCGCCTGGTCGGGCCGGGCCAGGTGGTCGCTGCCCGCCTGCGTCAGCGCGTACTGGCCGAGGTCGGCTTGCCCATCAGTGTGGGCTGCGCCTCGACCAAGTTTTTGGCCAAGGTGGCGAGCGCTGTCAGCAAGCCCGACGGGCTACTGGTGGTAGAGCCGGGTCGCGAACTCGAGTTCCTGCATCCGCTGCCCATCGAGCGGTTGTGGGGTGTTGGTCCGGCCACCGCCACCAAGCTGCGCGAGCGGGGCATCACCCATGTGCGAGATGTCGCCGCCGCCGATCTCGAAGGGCTCATGGGCATCTTGGGTAAGGCTTCGGCCCGCCACCTGCACTCGATCAGCAACAACGGGGACCCTCGTAGGGTCGAGACGGGTAAGCGTCGGCGGTCGATCGGCTCCCAGCGGTCGTTTCCCCGCGGCGGTCTCCAACGCCAAGAATCCGAGGCTGTACTACTGGAGGTCGTGGATCGCGTCACGAACCGGCTGCGCAACGCCGACCGGGTGGCACGAACTGTGGTGTTACGCCTGCGATTCGGCGATTTCGCCTCTGCCACCCGCTCGCACACCATGCCCCAGGCCACCGCCAGCACCGCCTTGATTCACCGCACCGCCAAACAACTTCTCGAACACGCCTGGCCCCTGGCCACCGAACGCGGCCTGACCCGAGTCGGCATCTCGGTCACCAATCTCGAAGACGCCAACGCAGTGCAGTTGGCATTGAACCTCGACGGCGCACCCCCACCGGAGCTCGACACCACGATCGACCAGATTCGCGACCGCTTCGGCACCTCGTCGATCGGGCGCGCCGCCCTGGTCAACCGCGACTTACGAACCGTCCCGCTCCTCCCCGACTGACCCTCGAGATGGCGGTCAGAGGCTGGCCAGGAAGTCGTCGACCATGGCGTCGAGATCGAAGGCCGGAGCCCAGCCCCATTCTTCGCGGGCGAAGGTGTCGTCGAGCGTCAGGTTGCGACCCAGGCTGATGGCGGCCTCGGGGTCGACGTCGAAGGTGATCTCTGCGCCAGGAACCCGGGACCGCACCACGTCGGCTATCTGACCGGCGTTCGGCGTGGGCCTCGCGCCGTCGACCAGGTAGTTCATGGTCTCGATGTCCTCGAGCGGCGCAGCGGCGAGATCGATAGCGGCCTTGGCGGCGTCCTTGTAGTACAAGATCGGGATCACGGTTTCGGGGCCGGTCCACACGCTGAATGGTTCGCCTTTGCCGGCCGCTTCGATCATCCAGCTGGTGTACTGCGCCAGGCTCTTGGTGGTGACGCCGGGGCCGACGATCGACGGATAGCGCAGGCCGCGGAAGTCGATCCCGTACTTGAGGCGATACCAGGCGCCGAGATTCTCGGCGAACACCTTGGTCACTCCGTAGATGCTGTTGGGCCGCTGAAGGCTGCGATCCGACACCGGCTCGCCGCGCTCGAGATCTCGCCCATAGGTGCCGATGCTGCTGGCAAAGATGATTTGTTCGGTCTCGGCTTGGCGGGCGGCTTCGAACAAGGTGATCACACCCGACACGTTCGAACGCAACAGTCCTTGCGGGTCAGCCTCACCCGGCCCGGTCAACGTGGCGCCGAAGTGAAAGATCGAATCAGGAGCAGTCGAGGCCACCAGCTCTTCGATGGCGCTGTCGTCACCCAGGTCAGCCTGGATCAGCTGCACCCGATCCACGATGTCGCTGATGCGGGTGAAGTTGCCGGAGCGGTGGGCGACGATCACGTCGTCTCGACCCTGCGCCACCAGCATGCGAACGATCTCGGCGCCGATGAACCCGGTGCCGCCAGTTATCAGAATGCTCATGTCGGCAGCTTCTCACGCCCGCGCCCTGCAGATGCAACGTGCACCTGGCGCTTGTTGTATCGGATGCAACGTGTACCTCGTACATGTTGCATAGTGAAGTACTGATCACTGCAGGGGGGACCCATGACCACAGAACTCGATCCGCAGGCCGTGAAGATGTTCGGCTTCAAGGTGTGGACCTACAAAATGGGCGAACAGGTATCGCTGATGGTGTACCTGGGCGACCAGCTCGGCCTGTATAAGACCATGGCTGGTGGCGGCGTCATGACGTCGCACCAGGTGGCCGACGCAGCCGAATTGCACGAGCGGTTTGTTCGCGAGTGGTTGCTCGGGCAGGCTGCGGCCGGGCTCATCGACCGAACCGACGACGGCAATTTCGAGCTCACTGCGGTGCAGGCTGCCGTGCTTGCCGACGAAGAGAACTCGATCAGTTTCGCGGCCGGGGCGTTCCGCGGCGGGGTCGAAACCGCTGTACTGGACAAGATCGCCAATTCGTTCCGTACCGGTATTGGCATGAGCTACCAGGAACAGGGCCCGAACGCGGCCGCCGGCCTGGCCCGCATGACCGGCCCTTGGTCGCGACTCGCACTCACGTCGACAGTGCTACCTGCGCTCGATGGTGTCGTCGACAAGCTCACCGCCGGCGCATCGGTCGTCGATGTCGGTTGTGGCGGCGGGGTGATGTTGACCACCTTGGCCGAGGCCTTTCCGAACAGTCGCTGTGTCGGTTACGACCCCAGCGAAGCAGCGATCGACATCGCCCGGTCTCGGGCCAGCGAGATGGGTCTCGACAACTGCGAGTTCGTGGTCGCCGGTGGCGAAGACCTGACGCCCGACAGCGACCACGACCTGGTGATCACGTTCGACTGCATGCACGACATGGCGTTTCCGGATCGCACCGCTGCCGCCATTCGAGGCGCCATTGCCGAAGACGGCACCTGGTTGCTCAAAGACATTCGTTCCACGGGAGACTTCAGCAAGGACAGCCGCAATCCGCTGCTGGCCATGTTCTATGGCTTCTCGGTGGCGTCGTGTCTGCAATCGGCGATGTCCGAACCCGGCGGCGCCGGTCTGGGGACACTCGGCCTGCATGCGGGCGCCGCGCAAGAACTCACCCAGGCCGCGGGATTCGGTCGCTTCACCACGCACGACCTCGATGACGCCGCCAACCTCTACTACGAGGTTCGCATCTAGTCGGCGCTGGGGAACTAGTCAGCGGTGGGCAAGGCCGTGTGGTCGGCCGCGATCAACACGACGACAAGTACGCAAGGTTCGTCGTAGGGGTTGCGCCACGCATGGCGGGTTCCACTCTGGATGACGGTGTCGCCAGCTTCCAGTTCCTTGGTCGCACCATCGTCGAGTTCGAGCACGCAGCGACCGGAGACGATGTATTCGTAGTCGATGGTCGCAGTGGTGTGCATGCCCGGGTTCTCGGGCTCCATATGGCCGGCCAGACCCGGCAGCTTCTCTTCCATCTCCACCATGGCGGCGTCGATGTCGAGATCTTCGGTGAAGACGGCAGCGTCGGGCGCCACCGTGAAGACGCCGAATCGAAACCCGTTGGGCCCGGGGAAGTAGGTGGGAGCATCGGGTCGGCTCCCCTCGTCGGGATAGCTCATGCGCTCATCACTACCCCACAACTGGAAGAACTCGGCGCCCGGCACCAGCGCAAGGGTGGCCGATTCCACCACCTGGTCGCTGGCGAACACCGCCTTGCCGTTCGCATCATGGCCGGTAACTACTCGTCTGATTCCCATGGCCGAACCCTAGGTCGCACGAATCTGCTGCGCAGACGAGCGCCCTAAGCGTGTGGCATAGGAGCCACCAACGGCCGACAAGGCAGCGGGTTCGAGTCGCGGGCTAGTGTGGATCATGGCTGCAGCTGATCTGATCTCCACCTCGACCATCGCCGAGCGAGTCGGCGATCTGGTCCGGATCCCCAGCGTGAATCCGCTGCAAGCCGGCCCGACTTCGGGCCATGAGGGCGAGGTCGCCATCAGCGCCTGGCTGGCCGAACGAGCGGCCGATCTCGGCGGCGAGGTCGCCGTCGACGAGGTCGTCGACGGCCGCAACAACGTCTACGCCCGTTTCCCGGGGCAGACCGACCGGGTCATCACCGTCGATGTACACCTCGACACCGTTGGGGTAGAACACATGACCGACCCGCCGTTCGACGGTCGCATCGAAAGCGATCGCGTGTACGGCCGCGGTTCTGTCGACACCAAAGCCAGCCTGGCAATCGTGTTGGCGGTGCTCGAAGAGATGCGAACGGCTGGCGAGCAGCCGGTGCCCACGGTGAACGTAGTCGGCACCGTGGCCGAAGAAATGGGCGGCTTGATCGGTGCCGCTGGCTACCGCGACTGGCTGTTGGCCAACGGCGACCACGTGGACCAAATGATCGTGGCCGAACCCACCATGTGCGCCCCCGTGCATGGACACAAGGGCGGTGTCGGACTCGAGGTGACGGTGCACGGCCATGCCGCCCACTCGTCCAAACCGCATCTGGGACAGAACGCCATCAGCGGCGCTGCCCGCATCATCGCCGCCATCGATGCCGAGCAGGAACGGCTCGACTCCACTCCCCCACCCACTGCGGTCGGGAACGGTTCGGTGGCCGTCTTGGAAGTGAACGGCGGCGTGGCTCGCAATATCATCCCACCTCACTGTGACCTGTTCGCGGGTCGACGTTGCGCCCCAGGCGAGAACCCCGAGCTCATCTTCGAGCAGCTCAGCACCCTGATGCGCGAGGCCGCACATCCGCTGAAGACCGACATCATCATGGCGAATGGGTTTGCGGCCGCCGCCTTCTATCAGGAGCCCGATTCAGCACTGGTTCAGATGTTGGCAGGGCTGACCAGCACCGAACCCGCCGTTGCTTCCTATGGCAGCAACGCGCTGCAGTACGCCGAGGTCGCCTCGGAGATCGTGGTGTTCGGACCCGGTTCCATCGACCAAGCTCACCAGGCGGTCGAGTGGATCGACATCGCCGAGATCGACAAGGCCGCCGCCACCTACCGCACCCTGTTGCGTACCTGATCATGGCCGCACCCACGACCACAGCTGCCCTTACATTGGCCGAACGCGTGGGCGAGCTCGTGCGTATTGCCAGCGTCAACCCCCTGCAGGCCGGCCCCACCTCGGGCAATGGCGGCGAGCGGGCCATGTCGGCATGGTTCGCCGATCAAGCCGACCAACTGGGTGCGCAGGTCACCGTCGACGACATCATCGACGGTCGCAACAACGTCTATGCCCGCTTTCCGGGTCAGACCGACCGAGCGATCACCATCGATGTTCACGTCGACACCGTGGGCGTCGAGCACATGACCGACCCGGCGTTCGACGGTCGTATCGCAGACGATCGCGTTTACGGCCGCGGGTCTGTCGACACCAAGGCCTCGCTGGCGGCGACCATCTACCGCACCCTGCTACGCACCTGACCGCGACCCGAAACCCAACCGAACCGCTAACGAAAGCGTACCTATGAGTGCTCCGACTATCCAGGCCGAGATCGTCCGAGTAGCGGACAACGCCTATGCCTATGTACAAGACGACGGCACCTGGTTCATCAACAACACCGGGTTCGTGGTCGGTCCCGACGGTGTGATCCTGATCGACACCTCCTCGACCGAGGCCCGCACGCGTGCGTTCCTCGATGCCGTCGCCAGTATCACCGACGCTCCCATTCATGCCGTGGTCAACACCCATCATCATGGCGACCACACGCACGGCAACTATCTCACGGCACCGGCGCCGATCATCAGCCATCGACTGTGCAAGGACATTGTCGAGAAGGCCGGCATCGATCACTACCCCACCGCCTTCGAACAACCCGACTGGGGCAATCTCGAACTGCGCGCGCCCACCATCACCTTCGACACACGCATGGACCTGTGGGCCGGCGACACGGTCGTCGAATTGCACACCATGGGCGGCGTGGCCCACACCACCAACGACGTGGTGGCGTGGTTGCCGACCGAGGGTGTGCTGTATACGGGCGACCTCGTCTTCCATGGCGGCACACCATTTGTGCTCATGGGTTCGGTTCAGGGCAGCATCGACGCGCTCGACACGCTTCGGGCCTTCGGCGCCGAGACGGTGGTGCCGGGCCATGGCAAGGTCACCGGTCCCCAGGTCTTCGACGACATCGAACGGTACCTGAGCATGATCCTCGACGTCGCTGCCTCGGCACGCGCCGCTGGCAAGACGCCTCTCGACGCAGCACGCGACGTCGACCTCGGCGAGTTCGCATCGCTGACCGACAGCGAGCGCCTGGTCGGCAATCTCTACCGAGCCATGGCCGAACTCGAAGGCCCCGAAGCCAACGCTGACATGTCGATCGTTGCCGCCATCGGCGACATGATCACCTTCCACGGCGGCCCCCTCCTGCCCTGCAGCGCCTAGGGGTGTTGCACCTCGCCGTTCGGGCCGGCGTTCGCCGGACAGGGTCTCTCGTCCCCTTTGAGCGGCTCGCCCGTCGGCTAGGTGAGTTGTTGGGTGGCGACGAGTGTGTGGACGGCGCCTTCTTGGGTTACTTCGCTCTTCCACAGGTCGATGGTGTCGACGTGCCAGGTGGCCGAGATGGGGGCGCCGAGTACGGACACCATGGATGGAACACGTAGCGGTCGGCCCTTGAGCCGAGCCAGAGTGAGATGGCCGACGAAATCACGATCGGTTGCTTCGCCGATGTCTCCGTAGGCGTCATCGACCGCAGCGGCGGTGGCGTCGAGCCCGATCGCCGGGATCATGACCACCCGGTTGCCGAGCAGTGTGACGTCGGGACCGAGGGTGACATCGGCCGCTGGTGCTTGCAGCGTTTCAAGGGCGTTCAGTGCGTGATGGCGTTCGCAATCGCCCAGGAAGCGCATCGTGATATGCCATTGCTTGCGCTTGGTGTAGCGCACGCCTCGCAGTGCACGCGTCGGCAGGTCCGAAATGATGTCGATGACTTCGGGAGGCGGAGTCACCGCCAAGAACATGCGCTCGATGGTCATGATCGTCCGAGCACTCGTGCGAGCAGGCCGCGTCGCTTCACCATCTTGTCGGCTGCGCTGCACGCACACCGGTCTTCGACAGCGACGTCAGCCATGACCTGCTCGACATGCGCGCCGCACCCCGACCACGATGGCTGCTGGCACGTTCCACACGTGACTCGTCGACACATGAGGAAGACGGTATCTGTGTTTCACCGCTCCGCTCGGGCCGGCGTTCGCCGGAGATGGCTACGCCTCGGTTCCTGCGCTCCGGGCCGAACTACCCCCGAGTGGACCGATCTCGTAGCATCGGTGCATGGATGCGATCTGCGATGACCTGCAAGCCGAACATGGCGCACTCGATGCGGTGGTGGCCGACATCTCCGAGGACATGTGGACCACGGCTACGCCGGCCGACGGATGGGACGTCAAGGACACCATCGTCCACCTGATTCAGGCCGACGTGGCGGCGCGACTGGCGGTCGATGATCCCGAAGGATTCGTCGAGGCCAAGGCCAAGATGCTGAGCGGCGAGGGGCTCGAGTTCTTCGCCGCGACCGACGGGCGGTCAGGCGAAGAGGTGCTGGGGTTGTGGCGTGACGAACGGGCAAAAATGCTGACCGCTTTCCGCAGCCGAGGCCCCAAAGAGCGAATCCCGTGGTTTGGACCCGACATGAGCACCTTGAGTTTCGCCACCGCTCGACTCATGGAAACGTGGTCACACGGCCAAGACGTTGCCGACACCGTGGGCGTGCCCTGGCCGGCGACCGATCGATTACGCCATGTCTGCCATATTGGTGTGACCACTCGTGCATGGAGCTACATGGTGCGAGGCATGGAGTTCCCCGGCGGCGACGTGCGCGTCGAGCTCACCGCACCTTCGGGCGAGGTCTGGACCTGGGGACCCGAGGACGCCGTCGACACCATCGTGGGATCTGCGGAAGACTTCGCACTCGTCGCCACCCAACGACGCCAACCGTCGAGCACCGGGTTGATCGCTACCGGCGACCTCGCCACCGAGTGGCTCAGCATTGCCCAGGCATTCGCTGGTGAACCAACCCTGCCTGCGGGGCGTTAGAGACGCCGAAGACTCTCGACTCGACGGCACCGAGCGTTCGCACGACGAAGAGCCAGAGACTCTCGTCGATCGCTGCTGGACCGTGCGGGTTCGTTACTGCCTGGGCCCGCACTCCCGAGATACGAGGAAGATGCAGGGATCCAGCCTGGCAGCGCGAAGTGACCAACGAGTACTGTCGCGCCATGGCCGAGACTCCGCCGCAGCCACCGGGCTGGCCCTACAACCAGGATCCCAACGCCGATCCCCCGGTGCCGACGTCCCCGCCCGCGTACGAAGCGCCCCCGTATCAGTCGCCACCCCCGCCGACACCGCCCCAGTATCAGTCGCCGTATGAGCCTGCGGTGCCGAGCGTTCCGCCTGCGCCCCATGTCCAACCGGGTTTTGCCCAGCAGTACGGCGGCCCGGGGCAACCGCCGCCGCCACCGGGTTGGAGTGCGCCCGTCGGTCCGCCAAAGAAATCACGTCGCACGTTGTGGATCACCTTGGCCGTGGTCTTCGGCGTGTTGGCACTGGCCGTTGGATCATGCACGGTCTGGTTCATCAGCACGGTCACCGCTCCGGTCGACACGGCAAACGAGTTCTTGGCCTCCATTGATCTCGGCAACTATGCCGACGCCATTGCGCTATCCGATCCAGACTGCAGTCAAGGGATGTCCCAGGCCGACCTGGTCGCCACCTTCCGAGGCGCCGACATCGAGTACAACCTCAACAACTCGTCGATCACCAACAGCAACGCCACAGTGTCGGGAAGTTTCTCGGTGGCTGGCGAGAACCTCTCGACCGTCGAGATCTACCTGCGCAACAACGACGGCTGGCGCGTGTGCGGATTCAACGCAAACTGAGAGTCGAGCCAGGTGCCCGAGGCCCCGATTAAAGGGCGGGCACGATGTATTCGGTGATGTTCGTGGTCGACTCGTGGCGGGTTGCCTTGAGCGGTGCGTACTCGTCGTCGGTGAGCCACGCCTTGGCGGCGTCGCTGTCAGGAACGTCAGGCATACACCTGTCTGCGCAGCTTCGCCGGTGACCGCATCGGTCGGGCCAGCGCCCACGATCGCGCCGCCATGTTTCGCAATCGTGGCGAAGATTTGTTTGAGCGAGCCCGGGTTGTAGTCAGCGAACCGTTCGGCGTCGGACACGTCATAGGTGATCATCATGTAAACGGACATGGCGGTGTCTCAGCACGCCGCTCACGGTCCCGGCTACTACCGCGCCGCTCGTCGTATGAGAGCATCGTGGCCTATGGACTTGCAGAACAAGAACGTCGTCATCACCGGTGCCTCGATGGGAATCGGTGAGAAGATGGCCGAAGCTTTCGCTGCTGCCGGCGCACACGTGATGGTCATTGCTCGGTCGGCGGACAAGTTGCAGGCCGTGGCTGCTCGAGTTGGCGGTCACGCCCTGACCGCTGACCTGAGCACGGTCGAAGGCGTCGACGGCTTGGTCGAACGCTGCCTGGGCACAATCGGCCATATCGATGTGTGGGTCAACAATGCAGGCGTGGAGACCACCGACGCGTTCGTGTCGACCAATAGGGGTCAGATCCGCACCCTGGCTCGGCTGAACTTCGAAGCCCCTCTCCTTCTGACCCACGATGTCGTCAACCACATGCTGGGCCGCGGCCAGGGACATGTGGTGCAACTGAGCTCGATTGCCGGCGCGATTCCGTTCCCTGGCCTGGCCGCCTACGCCGGTTCCAAGGCTGGCCTCACGAACTTCACCGAATCGCTTCGCCTGGAACTGGCGGACACACCAATCAAGCTCACCGTCGTGGCCCCCGGTCCGGTCGACACCCCCATGTGGGATCGCCTCGACACTGGTCATTCATACAACGAGCCCGCACTCAAGCGCTTCCGCCAGCTGCAGTTTCTTCCCAAACTCAAGCCCGAAAAGATCGCATCGGCCACCGTCGACGCGGTACAGAAAGAGAAGCGATTCGTGCGCATGCCGGCGCGCTTCGGGATGTACCACATGCTGAACAATGCGCCGAGGCGGTTGGTCGAGACCTCGCTGACCGGGGTCAAGATGCCATTGGACGGTGGGAGCTCAGGCAACGGTCGCGCCGACACGGCAACGCCTGATTGGGAACCGATCTGGGCGACCGACAATGCACCCAGCACCGACTGGCCGCTGTACACACGCGGCAACGTCGGCGAGGTGTTCCCCGAGGTCGTGCTGCCCCTGACGTGGGACCTGTATGGCACACGAGCCGAGGCCGGCTGGCGAGGCGCCTACCGCGGTATGGGCCTGCTGATGCCGGGCGACTTCTCCGACAGCGAACCGATGACGATCCTGAGTGTCTTCGGCGGCTACTGCTACATCAACGCCAGCTATGTGCGCGTGCTCGGGGTCCGTGCCCCCGGTGGCACCGTCGAGGCTATCGATATGCAGTTCTTCGGCGAGTCCGACGCGCCCGCCTATCGCTCCAAGCCCGGCGACAAAAACCTGCGCTCGACCGCCCGGCTGGCCAAGACCGTGTTCCGACTGTTGGGCACCAGCGAGTTGCCGGCGTTGCTCGACGACAAGGCCGAAGCCGCCGCCTATGTCGACAAGTATCCCGGCGACGGTGCGTCCAACGATGAGCTGCTCGACTATTTCGAATCGCTCGCGCCCCTGTTCGAACGGCTGTTTCAGCGCCATATCGACAACACCTTCAGCGTGGCGCTACTGTCCGGCGCCTTGCTCGACCTGCTCATCAAAGCAGGGAAAGAAGACTCGCTGGTCTCGATTCTCGCTGGCATCGGCGACGTCGAGTCGGCCGCGCCCTCAGCTGCCATGTGGAAGCTGGCCAAGGCAGCCGCCGCCAACCCGGCGGTCGATGCACAGTTCGACAACGGCATACAGGGTTTGATCGGGCGCCTGGTTGGCAATGCCGAGGCCGCACCCTGGGTGGCCGACTTCAGCTCGTTCCTCGAAGAGTTCGGATCCCGCGGCCCCAACGAATGGGACATTGGTTCAGACCCGTGGGACTTCCGCCCCGAGCTGGCGTTGGCCGCTATCGGGCGCATGCGTGGCGCCGACGAAACGCACGACCCGGCCCGCCAGGCGTTGCGGCTGGCCCAGGAACGAACGACGGCGATCGAAGACGTGCGGGCTGCACTAAATCGTGCGGACCGTTTCCAGTTCGACAAGGCGCTCAAGGCAACGACCATCTACTCGCAGGGTCGCGAGCGTTCGAAGACCACGATCATTCACGCCATCCACGGTGCTCGCCGGGCTCAGGCCGAGCTGGCGTCGCGTCTGGCCGAACGGGGCGGCCCGGCTGAGCGCTGGAAGTCGTGTCTGCTCAGCGTGGCGGAGTTCCGCCAAGCTATGGCCGACCCGGCATCGATGGCGGCGCCGATCGAAGAGCGAGTGCCGCTGCACGGCACGCTGTCGAATCTGATCCCGCCTTTCATCGTCGATGGTTCGGTGCCGCCCATCGACACATGGGAAGCCCGGGGGACGGCGACAGCGACCGTCGAGGTCGGCGCCGTGCTGCAGGGGATTGCCGGTTGCCCGGGTAAGGCAACCGGTACCGCCCGAGTCGTGCTCGATGCCGGTGACCCTCGCGAGCTCGGTCCAGGCGATGTGCTCATTGCCCCGATCACCGATCCTTCCTGGACGCCGCTGTTCCTCGCCGCCGATGCGGTGGTGGTCGATGTGGGCGCCACCATGAGCCATGCCGTGATCGTGTCCCGCGAGCTCGGTATTCCTTGTGTGGTCTCAGCCGTTGGTGCCACCACCAGCATCCCCGACGGCGCCACCCTGGAGATCGACGGCAACGCCGGCACCGTGACCGTGGTTGCTCTGCCGTAGCTAGTTCTCGTTCTTGAGTGGTGGCCGCATCAGCGAGGTTCCGCTGGTGGTGGCGAAGGGCCCGTCTTGGTCGACCATTGTTGCTGATGCGATCGAGACGCCATCGGCGTGCAGTTGTTGTAAGACCTCGATACCAATCCAGTCGCCAACGGGATAACGCGCCAGGAACAGGTTGTAGTCGGCGTTGATGTAGTACAGCCCTTGGTCGCTGCTGTTGGCGAGTGGGCAACCGATGTCGCCGGAAACGGCGGCTCGCACCAGCGGACTCAGTGTCTCGCCCGCGACCAGTGGCACTGTCTCGTTTGTCCAGACCCGTGACTGCACTCCGCTGTCGAAGCCACCCTGGGCCACGCGGAACAGCCAGCCCTCGTCGTCGGCGGAACCCGTGCTGTCCAACGGTGGCGGCATCGTGGTTGGATCGGGCCACGGTTGCGGAGCCGGACGCCAAATCGTTCCCGGTGGTTCTTCGCTGGTCGCAAGCACTACTGCGGTGACCCGCCCGACCTGGTGCTCTCCCACTTCGATGAGCGCGTCGACGACCCGGACCCGGCGACCAGAGCGGACCGACGCCATCGTGATCCGTACCGACTCCATCGCAGCAGGGCGGAACAGATCGACCGTCAATCGACTGACACGCCAACCGTCGTCGATGTACCTGTTCTCGATCGCGCGAGCGGCAAGACCACCGAGCAATCTGCCGTGCAGCATGTTGGTCGCCCACGGACTGTGCGCTCGGGCATCCGGAACGATTTCGGTTCCCTGCAAGGTGAAGTAGCCAGCGTCCATGGCGATTGGTCTAGCACCTCACTAACGTCGAGAGTGCACTTATCGTCCAGGGCACGTTTCCCAGGAGGGCACTTCGTGGAGGTATCGCACCCAGAGCGAATCATGTTTCCCGATGTCGGCGTGACCAAGGGTGATGTCGTTGCTCACTATGAGCGCGTCGGCGATGCCATGCTCAGCTTTGTGAACAATCGACCGCTCACGCTGCAACGCTTCCCGCGGGGCATCGCGGCCAAGGGTTTCATGCAGAAGAATGCGGGCAAGCACTTTCCCGACTCCATCGCCCGTTATCCGGTTCTGAAGCGCGATGGCACCATGACCAACTATCCGGTCGTCACCCGGGCCGCGGACCTGGCGTATCTGGCGAACCAGGGAACGGTCACGTTTCATATGTGGACCGCCACCATCGACACGCCCGACCGACCCGATTGGATGGTCATCGATCTGGATCCCGAAGCCGACGATCTCGCCGGAGTGCGTTTTGCAACCACGGCCATGCGCCAGGTCTTGGCCGAGTTCGGTCTCGCGGGATTCGTGCTGGCGACCGGGTCGAAGGGTTTTCACATCTGGGTTCCGCTCGATGGGCAGATGGCATTCGATCAGGTGTCGCTGGCAACCCGAGCGCTCGCCGGTCTCGCCGCCGCCCGACACCCGACCCAGCTGACGACCGAGTTCCTGAAGAAGAATCGCACCGGGCGCGTGTTCGTGGACTGGCTCCGCAATACCGGCATCGCCACGGTGGTCGTTCCCTTCTCGATTCGACCACGACCCGGTGCGCCGGTTGCGGTGCCGTTGGCGTGGGACGAGCTCGATTCAGCTAAACCCAACGGCTGGACGCTCGCTGATCTTGGCGACCGGTTGGAGATCGACTCGGAAATACCGGCGCGGGGAGTACCCGTGAAGGACATCGTCGCCGCCGCTCGCTCGGCCGGTGTCGACCTGGATACTCCACACGATCGTTTCGGCCGCCGCTGAGACAGTCGTGCCCCCACCCCTCGTCTATGAGCCCAGCAAGTCAGCAGGTCAGCCGACAACGCTGGCATCGCCTATGTGGCGTTGCACCAGGAACTGGAACGCCTGCTCCTGCGATCGTTTGCCGAGCAGGTCGTCGCGGGCGGTGATGGCCGATGCCTCGGAGATCGGTTCGGCGTCGGGAACCTTCATGTGAGCTTCGGTAACCCGTTCCAGGGTGACGAACGCGGCGATGGTTTCGGCGACCGAGCGCCCGGTCGTGAGCAGCCCGTGACTGCGGAGCAACATGGCCTGGTTGTCGGCCATGGCGTGGGCGATTCGTTCGCCGCCGGCTAGGCCGAGCACCTGCACTTCCTCGTCGTCGAAGAAGGCCCACCGGTCATAGAACTGGCAGGCCTCTTGGGTGATGGGTTCCAGGCCACGACCGCTGGCACAGAACGGGGTACCCCATGGCGTATGAGTGTGAGCGACACCGGTCACGCCGGGGTTGGCGGCATGGATCGGATGGTGGATGTGATAGGCCGTGCTGTTGATCGGCCGACCATCCAGGGTGGTGCCGTCGGCCCGAACCAGAACGAGGTCCTCGACGGTGGCTCGTTCGAAACCGATCGGGTACTCGAGTAGCCACATGCAGTCGGTGTGTTCGGGGTCGCGAGCAGTGATGTGTCCGTCGCCGAGATCGCCCCATCGCAAGCTGGCGAAGATGCGATAGCCGAGCGCTACTTCACGTTTGCGTCGGAGTCGTTCAGCATCGATGTCGGCCGTGCTCATGGTCATGGCTTCGGTTGCGGTCATGGTCTCAGTCTCGCGCACGTCTTGGCGATGACCATGAAGCCGGCCCTCTCGGGGGGAGAGGACCGGCGGGGTACTTGGTGGGTCGAGAGCTTGGGCAGCAGGACTGTCAGGCGGCGGCGAGTAGCGCCGCGGTTGCTTGCACGTCGCTGACCTTGAGTCGGATATTGCCACCCAGGTTGTAGGCGGCCAACTGCCCGGTATTGATCATGGTGAGCAGCACATCATCGGCCACGCCGAGGTGAAGCCGTGCCTGCTCGGGAGTGAACATATCGATGGCTGTGGTCTTGTTCATGGTGCGGCCCTCCTGGGCTGAATATGAATGGGCTGTTGGGTGAGCCAGTGGTGACGGGGTGTTCATGGCGAGCATCGTCGCAAGCCGATTCCCATAGCTTTCCCACCGTCTTCCCATGACCAGATTCCCATCGAAAACCGCAGACTCATGCGGTGGGAATGCGCTTTCCCATCACGACACGGGAGTGTCGTGGGAACGTCACTTCCTACTCTCCGCCCATGAACGACTTCCTCGAAACCCCGGTTGGTGACTTCGAATGGGGGCCTCAAAACCGCCTGCTGAGTCGTTTACGCGACCATCTTCCTGCGGTCGCCATCGGCGCTGGTTTGGTGCTCACATTGGCGGGGCTGGTCTGGCTCGTTCAGGGGTAACGCACAACCCGCCACGACTCGACGGACACTAGGGTCGGCACATGCGATTTTCTGTATGGCCTGCCCCCGGACGTTCGGTAGATGAGATCCTCGATCTTGCTCGATTGACCGACGACCTCGGCTGGTTATGTTTCTGGTTCGCCGACCACTACATGGCCAACACCGGTAGCAAGGAACTCACCGCAGGCGACACCCACGAGGCGTGGTCGATCCTTCCCGCAGTTGCTGCCGTGACCTCGAAGATCCGCCTGGGCCCACTCGTTGCTCCGACCTCTGTTCATCATCCAGCGCTACTCGCCAATCGAGCAGCCACGATCGATCACCTCTCGGGCGGTCGGTTCACGCTTGGAATGGGAGCCGGCTGGCAGATCAACGAACATCACGCCTACGGCATCGAGCTCGAAGCACCCGCCGCTCGGGTCAGCCGCTTCGAGGAGTCCATTCAGATCGTGCGCTCGCTGCTCGACAACGAACACACCGACTTCGAAGGCGACTTCTACCAGTTCATCAATGCGCCCGCCGACCCCAAGCCCATCCAGGCCAAGCTGCCGATCGTGGTCGGAACCGGCGGGCCGCGCATGCTTCGCATCACCGCCCGCCACGCCCAGGAGTGGAACACCTGGGGCGCACCCGAGATGGCAAATGACCGCCGCCAGGCCTACAACACCGCGTGCGAGGCCGTGGGCGTGGACCCAGCGTCGTTGCACACGTCGGTGCAGGCCATGTTTTTCCTGACCGAAGATGCAGACAAGATCGCCAAGATCAAAGCTGGCGAGACCGGCGAGCGCGCCATCGCGGGATCGACCGCCCAGATCATCGATCAGATCGGCCAGTTCGCCGAACTCGGTTTCGACGAGGTCATCGTGCCCGACTTCACCTTGGGGGCGACACGCGAAGAACGATTCGCCGCCTATGAAATGTTCACGACCGACATCGTGCCTCAGTTCAGCTGAGCGTCAGGCCGACAGCTCTCGGGCAGTCACGAGTGTGGTCGGCGTCGGCTGACCCGTCCATGTTGCGGTGAGTCCCATCGCGGGTGGCGGGCGATCATCGAGCCGACGGATGATCGTCAACTCGATGCCGTCGTTGCGCAACGGGACGAAGAAACACTGGACGGAGCCACACCAACCGACCAGAAATCGTTCCGGCGAACTCCTGTCAACCCGGCGTTTGACGGGACCGTAGACCAGCACCTCTCAGACAAGGTTTTGGCGAGGAACGAGCTGAAACCTGGACTACCCCCGAGCGGAGGGTAGAAACTCAGTTCGGGATGACTTCGTAACCCGGGGCTTCGGGTTCGTCGTCGGTCATTTCGGCGGGGAAGCCGGGGGCGGTGATCTCGACACCGACGGCGTCTTCGAGTCGGCGGATGATGTTCGGCGACAACTCTCGGTCGCCATAGCGGGCGCGTCCGTCGTCGAAGATCTCGTTGAGCAGTGGCGAGACTTCGAGCGGCACGCCGTGTCGTTCCGCGATCGATTGGAAGATGCCGATGTCCTTGCTGACCAGGTCCATGGTGAAGTTGATGTCGCGGCTGCCATTCAAGATCACCTGGCTTTCGGTCTCGTGCACGAACGAGTTGCCCGACGAGATCCGAATGGCTTCATAGGTGATGCCCAGATCCATGCCAGCCATCTTCGACGTCACCAGCGCTTCGGCCAGTGTGACCAGGTTGGCGGTGGCCAGATAGTTCGTCATGACCTTGAGCATCGATGCGGAGCCCAACTCGCCGGTGTGGAGGATGCGCCGACCCATCATGGTCAACACCGGCAGTGCTCGTTCGAAGGTGGGGCGTTCGCATCCTGCGAAGATGGCGATGTTGCCGGTGTCGGCCCGATGGCAACCACCCGACACCGGGCAGTCGATCGGTTCGCCACCGGCTGCGAGCACCTTGGCACCCAGGCGGCGGATTTCGGCTTCGTCGGTGGTGCTCATCTCGGCCCACATCTGCCCAGGCTCGAGTGCGCTCAAGATGCCGTCGTCGCCTTCGACCACCGTGGCGCTGATCGCTGGACTGGGCAGGCAGGTGATCATCAGATCGACCTGCTCGGTCATGGCGGCGGGTGACTCACCCCATGCCGCCCCGGCGTCGATGAGTGGCTGCGCAGCTGCTTGGTCGAGATCGCGAACGATCAGCTCGGTGCCGTTGCGCAGCAAGCTGCCAGCCAACTTGGCGCCGACATTGCCGAGGCCGATGAATCCAACACGCATGGTTTCTCCCAGACGACGCGTCGCAGAAAGCTAGCCCATACGGAACGGCGTGTCGCGCCTGCTCGACGTTGACCAGCAAAGTCCGCGAACGCGCAACGGTGAGCCTTGAGCATGCGCAGTTGGGCGTCTCATGCCCTGAGCAGTGCGGTCTCGGTAAACCACTCTTCAGGCGGTTCCCTGTTCGAGCAGCTCCGATACTCGCTCGCTGGGCAGTCCGTAGTGGCTGGCAATCTCGGCCACGGAGAGTCCCTCGGATCGCAGCGATCGGGCATGGACCACTTGGAACATCGCACCCGTTGTGTCGAGGCTCTTGATGTTGGCGGCGATCAATTCAACCAAGCCATCGCCCGACTTGGTGGAGACCAGGTCCGCCAGCCGGGCACCACCCTCCAACTCCGATCGAACGAACTCGATGCGAATAAGCATCGCACGATTGCGTGCTTCGTTCTTTAGAACGGCGGCCTGAAGCTCGTCCAACGATGTGAGGAGCTGCGAGGTCGTCTGTTCATCCATGTTGCCAGCCTAAGCCACCACAGCACTCGCTTTCTGCGCGCTTCCAGCGCCGGCGCCGGGTGGAGCTCGATGAACCATCAACACGGCACCCTGGTGCCGAAAGCCGGGACATCGCCACGATCCGCTCGAGCTCGCCCACAACAAGCACCGAGAGCCACATTCGGCTTGCATGTTCTCCTCGAACAAATGGCGAACGCCACGATTGCAGCGATAGCCCTTGCGCAAGTTCGGAAATGACATTGGTGTCGATGATTGGCCCAGAGATTGTCATAAATGAGTAGCGGCGGCGGCCGCACTAGTCTGAGCGGACACGACAAGGGGAATGGCCAATGGCAAAGACAGTTGTGATCACGGGCGCAGGTTCGGGCTTCGGCAAGGGTGCCGCACTTGCGCTGGCAGCAAAGGGCCATGCAGTCATCGCCACCACCGAGACCGAGGAACAGGCAAACGCGCTGCGCGAACAGGCTCCGCAGCTTCGGGTCGAGAAGGTCGATATCACCGACCCCGTAGACATCGCCAAGATCGGCGAGTGGGATATCGACGTGCTGATCAATAATGCCGGTGCCGGCAAGACCGGACCCATGGTCGACGTGCCAATCGACATCGTGCGCCATGTATTCGAGGTGAACGTCTTCGGCACCCTGGCCGCGACCCAGGCTGCAGTTCCCAAGATGATCGAGCAGGGATCGGGCCGCATCATCATCGTCTCATCGATCGCCGGGGTCATGTCGGGACCGTCGTTCGGTCCGTACTCCATGTCGAAGCACGCGCTCGAAGCCATGGGCAAGGCCATGCGCGCCGAGCTGGCGCCCCAGGGCATCGACGTCACGCTGCTGAACCCCGGCCCCTACGACACCGGCTTCAACGATTCCATGGCCGACTCAATGTGGGAGTGGTTCGACGAGGACTCGCTGAACGCACCGGCAACCGAGCTTTTTCAGGCAATCGGCACCATGGTCAAGACCGATCAGATGGACCCGACCGAAGTCGTCGACCGCATGGTCGAACTGGTCGAGGCCGACGGCACCGACGAGAACAACTTCGTGCCGCCGGGCATCATCGAGGCCATGCAGGCTCAACTCGCCGAGGGGTGAGCGGTGTTGCTCCGCGCCGCTCGGGGCGACGTTCGTCGCACATGACTTCTCTTCACTTGGAGTGGCTCCGTCCCTCCGCCGCTACCCGCTCGTCCCTCGCTCCTATGTTTGACCAGCCCGATGCGTCACCTGTTCACTTCTGACCGGCCCCATGTCGTGGTGGTGGGATTGATGGGGGTTGGCAAGTCGACCACGGCCCGGGCGATTGCGCACGCATGCGCAGTGCCGGTTCGCGATTCCGACGAGGACATCGAAACATTGTTCCGCCGGACCGGCGGTAAAATCGCCGCGGCCGACGGCATCGACGAGCTGCACCGCATCGAGTCGGCGGTGCTGCTCGGCCGGCTGGCCAGCGATATCCCATCGGTCATCTCGGCGGCGGGGTGGATCGTCGAAGATTTGCGTGCCCGTCAGGCGCTAGCCAACCGAGCTCACGTTGCGGTGCTGCATGCACCGGTCGACGAGATCATGCAACGCATCGCCACCGGGGCCCACCGCCGCAGTATGGACCGGACCGAATTGTTGGCGCTGGCCGAACATCGCGCCCCTCTTTTCGACGCCATCTCCGACATCGATCTCGACGCCACCAAGTCCACCAGCGAACTCGTGGCTGCCGTTCTGCGCTGAAACTCCCCGCTTCGGCCGGAGCAAACCCTGTAGCGTCTCGGTATGGGTGGGCAGTCTCACTGGCGGGCCTTGCTTGACCTGGTAACGCCGCATCGCAAACGGTTGTCGATCATGATCGGCGTGCTCGCGGTCGCGGGCGCGCTCCCGCTGCTGGGTCCGTTGCTGATCGCCAGCTTCATCGATCAGGCCGAAGCCGGGGCGACTCGCAGTGCGTTGTTCACTATCGCCGGCATCTACGTCGGCGTCGGTGTTGCCCGCCAGATCATGTCGATTGCGGTGGCATGGACGGCCACCGATCTGGCGTGGCGTGTCACCAACGAGTTGCGTTCGAAGCTGACCCGTCATGTTCTCGATCTCGACTTGGCCTTTCATCGCTCGACCAGTCCGGGCGAACTGGTCAGTCGTGTCGACGGTGACGTCACCGCATTGAGCGACTTCGTGGCCAGCTTTGCGGTCAAGGCTGCGGCGGCGCTGGTGACCCTGGTCGGTCTCATCGCCGTGCTGCTGGTCCGCGACTTCTATGTCGGTATCGGCCTGGCGGTCTACCTGGGTCTGGCGATCGCCACCATGTTCCTACTGCGCAACCAGGCAGTCGACGAGGCCGCCACCGAACAAGCCGCCACCGGTCGCATGCTGGGCGAGATCGAAGAACGACTGACCGGCGCCGATGATCTGCGCAGTAATGGTGGCGGCAGTCATGCAGTGGCGAGCTTTCAACATGCCAGCGCCGCGGTGCTCCGCTCGTCGCTCGGTCGCGAGAAACAAGGAGTCACGCTGTGGGTGATATCCAACGCAGTGTTTGTCATCGGCGGTCTGATTGCGCTGGCGGTCAACGTGGCGTTGTTGCGGCGTGGCTCGATCACGCTGGGCACGGCGTATCTGATCTTCCAGTACACCCAGATCTTGCGGGCGCCGCTCAGCGCCTTGTCCGATGAGACCGAACGGGTGCAGCGCGCGGCGGGCGGCATGGCCCGCACGATGCAGTTGCTCGACGAAGAATCGGGCATAAAAGACGCGGGCACGGCACGATTGCCAGAAGGCCCATTGAGCTTGACGCTCGAAGATGTCACCTTCACCTACGCCGACGAGGACACACCCGTGGCGGTCATCGACGATCTGAGCTTGGAGCTTGCAGCAGGTACCTCGATCGGCGTTCTGGGCCGCACCGGCAGCGGCAAGACCACGCTCGCCCGGCTACTGCTGCGCCTGGTCGAACCAACGCGCGGCAACATCCGCCTCGGTGGCATTGCACTCCGCGACGTGCCGCTCGCCGACCTGAGGGCACGCACCGGCGTGGTGTCACAAGACGTGCACCTGTTCGGCGCCACCATTCGCGACAACCTGACCTTGTTCGACGACACCATCACGAACGATCAGGTGCGAGCAGCGTTGGCCGAGCTCGACCTGCTGACCTGGATCGACGCCATGCCCGACGGACTCGACACCGAGCTCGGGCCGGCAGGCAGTGGCCTGTCGGCGGGCGAAGGTCAGCTGATTGCGTTGACCCGGCTGTTCTTGCGCTCGCCCGACTTCGTACTGCTCGACGAGGCGTCGTCGCGTATCGATCCGCTGACCGAAGAACGCGTGACTCACGCAATCGATCGCCTGTTGGAAGGTCGCACGGCGTTGGTCATTGCCCACCGGCTGTCGACGGTCGAACGCCTCGACGAGATCCTGGTGCTCGATGCCGGTCAGGTGGCCGAGCGCGGCGCCACCGCCGACCTGCGCAACGACCCGAACAGTCGATACGCCCAACTGCTGGCGGTGGGCACCGACGTGGCACTCGACGACGTAGTGGTCATGGGGAACTCATCATGAGCGCCCCGCCGACACCCCTGCCGCCGCGTGAGTCGATCCGCCCGTTCCTGTTCGGCTGGCGTACCGGCACGTTCCGCAAAGGTCTCTGGCTGGCGTCGTGGGTCGGGTGGACGGCCTACTTCTTGCTGCCCCTGCTGAGCGGTTGGCTGCTCAAGCTGGTGTTCGACGCGCTGGCGACCGACGAGTCGATCACCGGCCTGCTGGTGTCGATCGGCGTGGTCGAGGTGGTCCGCTGGATCGTCTTCGCGGCGTCGATCTGGGTAGTCGTGCGCTGGTGGGTCGCAGGTCTGACCCTGATGCGCACCAATATGTTGCACGCTCAGACGGTCAGCGGTGGACCACGAGCGGCAACGCTGCCGTCGAGTCCGAGCGAGGCCATCTCGCGCTTTCACCAAGACACTCGAGACGGCGTGTTGTGGGCCGACAGCTGGCTCGATGGCCTGGCGGCGCTCTCGTATGCCGTTGGGGCGCTGATCATCATGTCCACGATCAGCAGGTCAGCCGCCCTGGTGGTGCTGCTGCCGTTGGCGTTCGTGACCCTGGTGACTCGCTATCTCACACCGCGGCTCTACGCCGCCCGAGCTGCGGACCGCAAGGCCACCAGCGAGGTCACCAACTTTCTCGGCGAGACATTCGCCGGCCTGCTGGCCTTCCGGCTGGCCGGTCGCGAAGAAGCGGCCCTGACACGGCTCGACCAGCACATGGAAGTCCGCCGCCGCACCGCAGTGCGAGACACCGTGTTGCAACAGACCATCGACGGCATCTCGTCGTCGACCACCGACGTGACCATCGGGCTCACCTTGTTGGCACTTGTACCCGCAGTGCGATCCGGTGATTTTACCGTTGGTGATCTGGCGCTCTTCGTGGCCTACGCCATCGAGCTGGGCACCGTTCCTCGCTTCATGGCTCGACTGATCTCGGCTCGCGAACAGGCAATCGTGTCCTACGGCCGAATGGGCGAACTGGTGGCCGACGGACGCATCGACGACGTGTTCGCAGATTGCGACGTGACCATCGAACCCCACGACGTCATGCGGGTTCGTGAACCCGATCCGGACCGGACGGCGCTTCAGCACCTGCGGGTCCAGGATCTGACCGCTGTCTACCCGTCCACCGACGCTGGCATTCGCAACATCAGCTTCGAAGTGCCCGCGGGAAGCTTCACCGTGGTGACCGGCGGGGTTGGTTCGGGCAAGTCGACGCTGCTGCGAGCCATTGTCGGCCTGGAACCCAGCACCGGTCAGATCGAGTGGAATGACCGACCGATCGCCGATGTGGGTGCATGGTTCGTGCCACCGAACGCAGCACATCTACCGCAGATTCCGCGCCTGTTCAGCGAGTCGCTGGCCGAGAACATTGCGCTTGGTCGCGACCGTTCGCGCCTCGACGCCGTCCTCGAACAGACCACGCTGAAGCAGGACCTGGACGAGATGCCCGACGGCACCGGCACGACCGTGGGTTCGCGCGGCCTGCGGCTGTCCGGTGGCCAAGCCCAGCGCGTTGCGACCGCACGTAGCCTTCTCACTCAACCCGAACTGCTCGTGGTCGATGATCTGTCGAGTGCGCTCGATGTGGCCACCGAGCGCGACCTGTGGGCTCGTCTCAGCGACGAGGGCACGAGCACGGTCATCGCCGTCTCGCATCGCCAGTTCGTGATCGATCAAGCCGATCAGGTCATCACGCTCGAGGACGGGCGCATGGCCTCGATCACCAGACGCAAGCCGGATCAGCCAGCCGCCATGCTGGCGCCCGACGAGCAGGTGCACTAAACCATCGAACATCGAATCCGCATCACTTCACCACGGCTCTGCCACCGCACGGGTCGGCCTGCTCGGTAATCCCTCCGATGGCTACGGCGGCCGGGTGCTGGCCATGACAGTGCCGAACCTAGAAGCGACGGTGACTCTGGCGCCGTCGGATCAGTGGAATTTCGCCGACACTGCGCTGCTCGAAGCCACGGTGACGGCGCTGCGTGATCGGCACCCTGTTCTCGCGTCCAGACCGGCCGCACTGTCGTTCGAAACCACCATCCCGCGCCAGGTCGGGTTGTCGGGTTCGAGTGCGATCATCATGGCGGCACTGCGAGCCTTCGCTCGGCGCGTCGACACCGAATGGGATCTGGTCGATCTGGCTCGCACGACCCTCGAAGTCGAAACCGAGGTACTCGGCTGGGCGGCCGGGCCCCAGGATCGAGTCGTGCAGGCCTATACCGGACTGATCGACATGGACTTCGCCACGCCGTGGGACGCCGCGCACTACCACCGGCTCGATCCGCACAAACTTCCGCCGTTGTTCGTGGCCTGGGACCTGGCACCGGGCCAGCCGAGCGATGTGGCGCACTCCGATGTCCGCCAGCGCTGGCTCGATGGCGACACCACTGTGCGCGCAACCATGACCCGATTCGCCGAGCTCGCCATAAGCGGTCGAGCCGCTCTCGACTCCGGGACGGCACCGCAACAATGGCCTGCGCTGATGGACGAAGCGTTCGAGCTGCGCAGCAGGATCTGGCACATCACCGCGATAGACACCGAGCTGGTCACCACTGGTCAGCGCGTCGGCGCCGGCGTCACCTTCGCCGGTTCCGGCGGTGCGGTCGTCGGGGCAGCCGCCGACCACGCGACACTCGCCCGTGCAGCCAGAGCCTATGAAGCGGCCGGTGCCGGGTTCCTGATTCTGCACCCTGGGGACCAATCATGAACGTCGGCGCCGTCATCCTGGCTGCGGGTTTCGGCACCCGACTTGCACCGCTGACCATCGACACACCCAAGCCGTTGCTGGCGGTGGGCGGGCAACCGGTTGCTTCACATTTGCTTGCTCGCCTCGGCCAGGTCGACGGTCTCACCGAGATCGTGGTGGTGGTGAACGACTGCCACCTCGACCAGTGGCACCGCTGGCAGAGCGAACTGCCGCCATCACCGCACGTGCACATCGTGTCCAACGGCGTCACCGAGAACGAGAGTCGCCCGGGAGCAGTCGCCGATCTCGCCCTGGGTATTCGGGCGCTCGTCGATCGTGCGCCCGCCGTGGAGTGGACGTTCGTGTTGGCGGGCGACAACCTGCTCGACGAACCCTTGCAGCCACACCTTGATGCTGCTCGATCCACCCAAGAGCCCGTTGTGCTCTGCCGTGATCTGGGTGCCCATGTGCCTGCTGGCAGGTTCGGCGAGATCACCGTCGACGACATCGGCATCATCACTCGCTTCCGCGAGAAGCCAGCGAACCCGCAGTCGCCCCTCGCTGCGACATGCAGCTACGTGCTGGCGACCACGGCCATCGACGAGTTGGCGAGGTTCCTCGACTCGGGCGGTGACGCCGACTCTCCAGGTGAGTTCATCGGCTGGCTGGCGTCGAACCGACCAGTTCGCGCCCGCCCCGTTCGCGGGCACTATCACGACATCGGCAATCACCAGACCTTGGCCCTTGCCCGTGCGTTCTACGAGCAGTGAGCACCGCTCGGCTGGGCTCTGCCTGTAGTCCATCGTGCCCAGGCCAAAGGTCTTGGGACTAACGAACTGCGTGTTGCGGCCGACAGAACTGATGTGGCACGGACCCCCCAAACCCCCCATAGCCGGCTGGCACGGCTACTGGCAGCGATGTTGTTGGTAGCCGTGTTCGGCTCGGCCTGTGGGGCCGCGCCCACGTCGGCCTCTGCAGAAACCACCGACCGCGGCGCCACCGCGGGCACCGGAGAACCGGCGCCCGATGAGCTTGCATTCGTCGAAGATCAGGACGCGATCGCCGATGCCGGCGAGGACATGGAGCCCGAGCCGATTGTTCCGTCTTCGGAGTTCTGTGCCTCCAGCGCAAACATCTGGATCCACTCCACCGCATTGGATCTGGTGGGCGACCAAGCCGACATCGAGGTAACGCAGATCGCTCTGGCGAACGTGGCCGAGTGGATCGAACGATCAACGTTGTTCGATGAACCCGCCGGACCTGATCACGGTGACATGTTCGTGGCCTTCACCGAGCTCCAGACGACCGTGGCCACGGAGTTCGACTTCGACTGGATCGCGCTGCAGTCGAGCACCTCCTACGCCGATGGCGACGCCGGACAGACCTATGAAGAAGCACGCTTCGAGCTGGTGTCCTTCCTGAACGAAGACTGTGAAGGCCAGCGCACGTCGGATCTCCAAGGCGATGCCCTGGCCCGAGCGAACGAACTCCGCGTCGAGTTCGGTGCCGCACCCTCGACCGTGGTCGAGAGTGACTCGTTGCCGGGCCATGCCATCTTCACCCACTCGAGCGGTCGCCTGATCGCGTCGTTCCCCAGCGCATGGGACCATGAAGAACGTACAGAGTCTGCCATCGCCGAGCTGATTGCCTCGCCCGATGTCGACCAGTTCTTGGCCGGCGAAGCAGTCGACGGCGTGCATCTGCAGCTGGTCGAGGCGACCTCCATCAACGACTTCCGCTCTCTGCTCGATGCCACTGCGACCGGATCATCGTGCGAGCGAACCACCGACACGACCGACTCCACCGCAGTGCGCCAGAACGTCACCCAGACATTCGCTTGTGTCGACCACGGAGCCTCGCTCATCGGCCAGTACAACGAGAGTCGCGGCCTGGGCCTGATCATCGAAGCCAGCTTCGACCGGGTCGAAGCCAGTCGTGCCGATCTGATTCGCCTGGCCTCGATCGCCAACTCGGCACTCTGGAGCTAGACACCCCGGGGTGTAAGTGTCAAGCGGCGATCTGGGTTTGGTGTTGTTGGCGGTGTGCCCTTGCGGTGTGTTCGTTGTAGTGGGTGCGGGTTTTGAGGCAGCCGTGCGGGATGCCGACGAGTCGGTTGGCGAGCGCTCATAGGGCTTGGTGACGCGGAAGTCCGGAAGCCGCTCGCTGACCAGGTCGCTGATCCGTAAGGTCAGGGCCATGACATCGGCTGTCCGGGTACCGACCAGCCGGCCCCGTCGCCCGAGTTCGATGCTCGGGCCATGGTGCTGCGTCCCTATGGCCACGACCAACGTGTTGTCTACCACCGGGTGCGCCATGTCGAAGCCGGCGGATCGCTCACGGCTGAACTGGAAACGCTGTTGGCTGAAACCGACATCGACTTCGTGCACGCCCGCAACGTCACGGGCGGCTGCTACGCCTTCACCGCGGCGCGAATCGATCAGCTCGGGATCGAAGGATAGACCGCGCCCATCAATGGCGGGGTGCGAAACGGTTTCCACTTGTCGGGCTTCTGGCGCAAGCGATCACTGATCACCAACATGACCGACGGGTCGATGCCGAGCGTGAGATGTGTGCTTCTCACCTCGATGTTCTCGTGGCGAGCAGCGCGGTCATCGACCAGCGATCGAGACCACGACACGACGCGATCGTTCTTCGAGTAGATCGAAGTGGTCGGCACCGGCAGGGACGGCAGTCGGCCGGTGCCATCGTTCAGCGGGCTGCCCAGGGTGATCACCGAGCGCACCAGATTGGGCGCGAACTCGGTCAGGCGGTGGGCGTAGAGACCACCGAGACTCCAGCCAACCATGGCGATGGGGGCGTCGTAGCGTTCGGCCACGTCGAAGAATCGTGACCGCAGCGCGGTCTGCAGCTCCGGGGTCGGTCGGTTGCGACCCAGCTTCCAGCGATGCACCCGGTAACCCTGTGACGCCAATGCAGTGCGGATGACGACGGTCGACGCATCGGTGGTTCCCATGCCAGGCAGCACCAACACTCCAACCCGATCAACCACGCACCCAGCGTACGCGGATCGCTGGACGCCCGTGGAATTTGGCCGTGACACGAGTGAATCAGGTACGTGCCACGGCCAAGAGATCAGGCCGTTGTAGGACGACCCGATCATGACGCAGCCGTATGGATAACGCGCTGCGCCTACCAGACGTTCGGAACTCGTCACATTTCGGATTGTGGATTCAGACGGTACTTCACCCCCCTTTTGGCTGGGCTTTCTACTACGGTCGTGCGAGCAACCTCTCTATTTGTAGGCATGGAGCCCGGTTGTGCTCGAACATCTCAAGGAGATACCAATGAAATCAGTTCAAAAAGCGGCGCTTGTTGTGGCGATAGTCGGCATGGCGCTCATGGGAACCGCCAGTGCGGCACTCGCTCAAGACTCGGTCAATCTCGGCACCACGCTCACCGGCGCAGCCGAAGTCGGCGACCCCGGCGATCCCGACGGATTCGGAACCGCAGCAATCACCATCGACAACGCCGCGGGTCAAGTCTGTTTCGACATGACCATCAACCTCGTCGACACCCTGAATGCAGCCCACATCCATAGCGGTGGCGCTGGCAGCAACGGCGATGTAGTCGTGAACCTCGACTATCCCGCCAACGGCAACTCCGGTTGCGTAGATGCATCAGAGGCAATGCGGAACTCCATCACGAACACGCCAACGCTGTTCTACGTGAACGTTCACAACGAGGCCTTTCCTGGCGGCGCACTCCGCGGCCAGCTCGCAGTAGCTGATGCAGGTGCCACAACCACAGCAACGACCACCACCACCACTGGTGCTCAGGAACTGGCCTTCACCGGTACCAGCCTGACGGGCATACTTGCTCTTGCTGGTGCTGGCTTGGTCGCAAGCGGTGCAGTCATGGTGCGCACCTCACGTAAAGAGGACTGACTCACCGTTAGTCGATAGCGACTGATCAGTACGCACTGAGCAGTCGCGATTCACGACAGCACAAACCATCGTTGTGTGGGCCCGGCGCTATGGCGCCGGGCCCTACAACGTTGGAACCGCACGCAGCACCAACTGCTTCGGCTCCGAGATCAGGGCCAGCTGCTCGCAGCGGTGCCGTGCCGGTCATGTGACCAACACCCCACGCCAGTGCTTCGCCGTTGATCGCCCAGCGCCGAAAACTTCAGCACACCGGTGGGAGCGAGTTCGGCCCAGGGCCAAGGGCCATGGCTGCCATTGAGCGGCATCGTTGCGGTCGTCGTTGCACCGCGGGCTACTCGTGATCTGCGGTCCCGTGCTAAACCCATATCGCTGTGAACGACTTCCTCTTTGCGCTGCTGCTTGGCATCAGCACCGGGGCGATCTACGCGATTCTGGCTGGCGGCTTGGTGATCGCCTACCGCGGCTCGGGGGTCATCAACTTCGCCCAGGGCGCAATTGCCATGTATGGGGCCCGCACATTCAGCGCGCTGCGCACCACCGTGGACGGGCAAGGCGCCGGCGAGATCTTCCTGCCGTGGGTCGACGTGATCCCCGAATGGGGCTGGCTGCGCGCCATGCGGCTGAACAACCTGCCGGTGCGCATCACTATCAGCGACGACGGGCCTATCGGCACGCCTGCGGCCATGGCCATCACCCTGGCCATGGCCGCGCTGATCGGCTTGCTGGCACACTTTGTGGTGTTCCGCCCGCTGCGTAACGCATCACCGCTCAGTCGTGTCATCGCATCGGTGGGTGTAATGATCTATCTCATCGCCTTGTCCAACCTGCACTGGGGAACCAAGCTGCAATCGGACCTGGGATGGGGGCCGTTCCGGCCCACTCTGGAGCCCATCGAGAATTTTCTGGGCCTCGGATTGAATTTCCCCCAGGCGAGCTTTTGGCTGTTCGTCGCCGCCGTCGCAGTCACCGCCGCGGTGTGGGCACTCATCCGGTTCACCCGTTTCGGTCTGGCCGCCCGTGCAGTCGATGAGAACGAGCGCGGCATGGCGTTGCTGGGCTACTCGGCCGACCGCATCGCTGGCGTGACCTGGGTGCTCTCATCGGTCCTGTCGGCACTGGCCGGCATAGTGTTCGCGGGCTTCACCCAACCCGGCAACTTGACGCTCTTTGTCGTACCTGCGTTGGGTGCGGCTCTCTTCGGCAACCTGACATCGATCCCCAGTGCTGCAGTAGGCGGAATCGTCATCGGCATGATGCAGTCGGGGGGCGTCTGGCTGGCAGGCCGCGAAGCATGGCCCGACTGGTTGCCCGTAGCGGGCGTTCGCCAGGTCGTTCCGCTGCTGATCGTGGTTGTTCTCTTGTTCTTTCGCGGTGACCGGCTACCAGTGCGCGGTGTGCTCAACAGTCGGGGACAGCCCCGGGCTCCGGAGCCGGACAATCCTGTCAAGACGATGGGCATCGGGGCGGGCTTCGTCGTCTTCATCCTGCTGTTCGCAGGGTGGAAGGTCGAGTCCGGGTTGACGACGACGCTGGTCGCCGGGATCTTCATGTTGTCTCTGGTCGTGTTGATCGGCTTCCTGGGTCAGATCAGCTTGGCGCAATGGAGCATTGCGGGACTCGCCGCGTTCGCCACGATCCGACTGGCGGCCGACGGAGCGAAGATCCGCGAGTTCGACCTGGTGGCCAAGACGGGGCCGAACTGGCCCCATCTATTGGCGGCGCTCGGAGGCATAACGGTCGCCGTGGTAGCCGGGCTCGTCATCGCCCTGCCAGCAGTGCGGGTGCGTGGTCTACAACTCGCCGTCATCACCATCACCGCAGTGATCGCGCTCGAGGATCTGGTCATCGGCAACGCCGCGCTCATGGGCGAAGGCGCTGCCAGCAGCAACCCCGTTCCAAAGCCCACGTTCTTCGGCGTCCATGTCGGGGCGCAGAAGCAGCTCGACGGTGAGTCGTTCGGCGTGGGCACCTCCGACAACCCCGCCTATACCGTGCTCGTCCTCGTGGTTGCGATTGCCTGCGGGCTGGCGGTTTCGTTCTTGCGCAAGGGTGCAATCGGCCGCAAATTCCTGGCGGTGCGAGCCAACGAGCGGGCAGCAGCCGCTGCCGGCATCAACGTCGCCCGCATCAAGCTTCTGGGGTTTGGGATCTCGTCGGGCCTGGCTGGCATCGCGGGCGTGCTCTTTGCCTTCAAACTGCCAGCGATCACTGCTGACAACTTCGATCTCTTCGGTGGGCTGGGTCTGCTGGCATTTGCCTACATCGCCGGCGTCACCACCGTTCCTGGTGCCTTCGTGGGTGGCATATTGGTGTCGGGCGGCTTCCTGGCCGCCATCTCGTCGAGTGACGCAGGTAGCGCATCGGCGCGCTACAGCCCACTGGTCGGCGCCGCCGGGCTGTTGATCGCTGCTCGATTGGCGAATGGTGAAGGTGTTCTGCGGCTGCGGGACCGTTGGGGCCGCTGGCGCAGGCACTGGAACGACCGACCCGCAGAGGTGGCGGCGTGGGGGGAAACCGGCCGTATCCCCGTTCTCGTTCTGGGCGGCATTGCAGCATCGGACTTCGTGGCTCGCGGTGGCTTGGCGATTGCGCTTGAAGATCTGCAGGACGAATTCGGCTTCTCGGACTTCCAGGGAGGCCTGTTGCCATTCGCAGATGTTCTCGCCGGCGCTGCAGTCGTGATCGGTGCCGGGTATCTGGCCGACAAGTTCAATCGCACCCGGCTGTTGACAGGTCTGATGGCGATCTGGGCGGTGATCTCGGCGTCGACCGGACTCATCGGCAGCTTCGTGCATCTCTTCCTGATTCGCACGGCCCTCGGGGCAATGACCGCCGTCGATGACCCGTCGTCATCATCGCTGCTCAGCGACTACTACCCACCCAAGCTTCGCCACAAGGCATTCTCCTGGCGGCTCGTGGCACCCGTTGCCGGTGGCGCATTCGGCAACCTTTCGGTTGGCCTCGCGATCGACAACTGGGGATGGCGCTGGGGGTTCGTGGTCGGTGCAATCCCCGCAGCGATCCTGGTCTACTTCGTCGCCCGCCTTCCCGAACCCGTTCGAGGTGCGTCCGACGGTGGCCCGACAACGGCCGACACGGCCATGCAGGGACAGGAGCGTTCCTGGCGCCGTGACCTGGCTGCGATGAGAAAGGTCCGTTCGCTTCGGTGGCTCATCGGCGCATCCGCATTGGGATTCGGCCCGGCTATCGGCGTGACGTTCTGGGCCCCGACATTCTTGCGTCGCCATCATGATCTCACGGCGGGCGAAGCCGCTGGCCTATCTGGCTTCGCCGCTCTTGCGGGTGCGCTGCTCGGCGCCTGGATTGCCACCCGCGGCCCAGAGAGGATGGGCTCGTTTCGCCACGCCAAGGTGCTGATTGCGGCTATGGGCGCATTCGGCGGTACCGCCCTGTTGATGCTGGCATACACACCAACGCCGGTCGGGCTCAAGTTCCCGTTGCTCTTGCTGGGTGCGGCCGGACTCGTCGCTGCGGGCCCGATTCTGGCGGCGCTCATCAGCGAGGTCACTCCGGCGACCATTCGCGGCTCCGTCTTCTCGGTGAACGCGTTCAGTCGCCTGGCCTTGAGCGCGTTGGCCCCGCTTGCCATTGGTTTCATCGCCGACCAAGTGGTGTACGTCGATCAGGATGTGCCCGTCGCCATCGTCGAAGATCAGGCGGTCGAAGACCGCGCCGACCGTTACGAATGCGAAGACGGCAAGATCATCCTCGAAGACGACGACCCACGACCCGAAGATCGAGCCAACCGCAATCTGTATGAATGCGGCGTGGAAGAAGTCGGGCACCTGGGAGTAGGCATGGTCTCGATCCTGGGGATCGGCCTGACCAGCGGATTCTGCGCGCTTCGAGCCCGGCGTTACCTCGACGACGACATCATCGCCAACGGCGGAACGCCCGACGACCAACTCAAAGACGAGGCCCGGGCCGGGGCGGACGCCAACGCGGCAGACAAAGCCGCTGCGGTGGCGCTGGCCCCCAACAGCGGGCACATTGCCTGATCCATTGCTTGCATGCCCAGGGCCGGGTCGGCTCGTTACGGCGAGTGCTACCCACGAGTGCTACCTACGAGTGCTACCGGCTAGTGGTCGATGATCTCGACCGTCTCGCCGTCGAATGACCAATGTCCAGCGATTCGCATCGCGCCGTCGAACGGCTCGGGGTAGGTCCAGGCCACATCGGTGGCGTCGTCGGAAACCAGCAAGCTGTGGTAGGTGGTCGTGCCCTTGTACGGGCAATGGGTGACGGTTTCGGAGTCTTCGAACAGGCTGGTGTTCACGTCGTCTTCGGGGATGTAATAGCGATTGGGCATACCGGTCTCGGACAACACCATCGCCTCGGCCGTTTCCGCCACCGTGACACCGTCGATGGCGACGGTCACCGTGCGGCTCCGGGGCCGAATGTCGACGCGGTGATAGGGGTCGCGTAGATGCCCGAAAACTTCTTCGTCTTCATCGAACCAGTGGTCGACCAAGCCCCAATACAGCGCCAGATAACCCTCGATGAAGCCTGCGTTCTCGATTGGTCGTTCGTATCCCCACGCAGCATTCTCGGCTGTGCGGTCGCCGACCGTGATACTCCAGTACGAGGCGTCGCCCTTGTACGGGCAGTGTGTCGAATGCTCGGTCTTGGTCAGCACATCAGTCTGTACATCGTCGACCGGAACATAGAGGGCTGGCAACAAGCCGCTCTCGTGCAACAACATTCCGGCTTCAGTGTCGACCACGACCTGGTCCGCGAAGACCGCTCGCACGCGCCGCGGAAACAGCGAGAACAAGATCTTGTTCGTGGGGCCGTCGAGCGCGTAGTTCACCGTGGCAGGTGGCGTTGATGACAATGGCCCGTTGGCGATCGTGATGCTCATTGGTTCCTTCCGAGGTGGCTCTACATACTCGCAGCCGAGCTGTGGGTGAGTTCCGCTTGATGGCGAAGTATGCGAGTCTGAGGTCGTGCGACACATGAATGGCGAACGAACCTTACGGCAAACATCGGCAATAGCAGCACTGCTCGTCATTGTGTTGCTGGCTGCGGGATGTACCGCCAGCACGACCACCATCGAGCAGACGGCGTCGACACCAGCACCCGAAACTTCCGCTTCCGAGCCCACCGAGCCGGCAGAACCGTCGTCGACGACAGAGCCGGCGGCTATCGCAGAACCCACCGCGACTCCCGAAACTGCGTCTACAGCACCCGAAAGCACCGACGAGCCCTCGGTCACAAACGAACCAGTCCCCGGCACCGCCGTCCAACCCGACCTGCTGGAGTGGTCACCGTGTCCGGGCGGCGAGTGCACCACGGTGACTGTTCCGCTCGACTACGACGACCCGACCGGCACCGAAATCGAGGTCGCTCTGGTGCGAACTCCGGCGGTGAACAGCCAGGAACGCATAGGTTCGTTGTTCGTGAACTTCGGCGGTCCTGGCGGCGAGACGACCTCGATCATGGCTGGTGCCGGACCGTTCCTCGGCTCGATCTTCGAGCGCTTCGACATCGTTGGCTGGGACCCGAGAGGTATCGGGCAAACCGCTCGGCTCGCATGCGACGCCCTGGGTGGAGACTTCCCCACCGTCGTAATCGACCCGACCAATGGGTTCGATGACGAGATCGCCGAGCAAGAAGCCGAGTTCGCCCGGGTGGTCGATTGCGCCGCCGAATCGGGGCCGATCGTCGACCATCTCGGCACGGTGAATGTTGCCCGCGACCTGGAGCAGGTGCGGATCGCGCTCGGTGATGAGCCCCTGAACTATCTCGGGCTGTCCTACGGCACTCAGGTCGGTTGGGTGTACGCCACCTTGTTCGGCGAATCGGTGCGGTCGATGATTCTCGACGGTGCGGTCCCCGGCGGGGCGATCTCTGCCGACGATTTCGCCGCTCAACTGGCAGCGTTCGAACGCACCTTCGACTACTTCGACGAGATCTGCGACCGCGAACCCACCTGCATCCAGGCCGAGGAAGGTTTGGCCGAAGCCGTCGAGCGAATCGCCGAAGAGCTCGATCAGGACCCCGTCGAGCTGCTCGATGGTTCGTTCTTCGGCGAGGCCGAGTTCCGACAGGCGGTCCTGTTTTCGTTGTATCAGCGCCCCGACTCGATCGGAGCGCTCCTCTCGACGTGGATCGACGACATCGACAATGGCGACGCCAATGGGCTCATCGGCCTGCTGGGAACCGGAGCGTCGAATTCGACACCCGGCGGCTACCAGGCGGTGCTCTGTGCCGACGGAGGCGCGTTCCCCGGTGCCGATGGCCAAGTTGCCGACTTCGAAGCCACGCTCGCGGCATCGGAAACCTTCGGCATATTGGGCGAGATCGTGCGGTGTGATCTCTGGGAAGGCGACGTAGAGCAGCTGCCTCCCATCGACAGCTCGGCTTCGCCGACCATCGTGGTGATAGGCAACACCTTCGATGCTGCAACTCCGTTCGAAGATGCTGTACTGCTCGACGAGCAGCTCGCCGATTCGGTGTTACTCACCGTTAACGGCGGAGGCCACACCGCCACGCTCGACGATCCGTGCGCAATTGACATCGCAATCAGCTACTTCAACGACCTGATCGCTCCCGAGCTCGACACGGTGTGTTTCACGTCGGGATTCTTCGGTGTTGGTCTGACCGAACCGGTGACCCCCGACGGCCTGGTGACCATCGATACAGTGATACCGGAATCCGCCGCTGAAGCCGCCGGGATCGAGGCGGGTGATCTGCTGGTCGCGGTCGACGGCATTCCGATCGTGGTGGCCGCCGACATACCGGCAGTGCGTGCTGGCGAACCCAGCGAGTGGACGCTGCTACGAGACGACGAACAGATCGGCCTGGCGCTACGCCCCACGCCACGGCCCTGGAACTAGCTGTAAGCCGGGACTACCAGCGGATCTACAAAGTCCGAGGGATCACAGACCCAGAGGCCACAAAACAGGGTTTCGGCGAGGAACGAGCCGAAAGCCGGACAACCAGCGGATCTACAAAGTCCGAGGGATCACAGACCCAGAGGCCACAAAACAGGGTTTCGGCGAGGAACGAACCGAAACCCGGACTACCAGCGGATCTACAAAGTCCGAGGGTTACAGACCCAGAGGCCACAAACAGGGTTCCAGCGAGGAACGAGTCGAAACCCGGACTACCAGCGGACTTCGAAGGCGGCGGCGTTGATGCCGCTTCCCATGCCCGAGAGCACGATCTGGTCGCCCGACTTGATCAGGCCGGCGTCGGCCTGTTTCGAGAGCACCGTGGGAACCGATGCCGGGCCGGTATTGCCGTATTCGGGGTAGATGCGCGGCGTGCGATCGGGGTCGAACTTGAGCAGGTCGATCAGCATGTCGGTGTGCACCTTGCTGACCTGGTGCATGGCGAACAAGTCGATATCGGCGTTGGTCCAGTCGAACGACTGGGCCGCCTCGGCCCAGATCTCTGCGGCCAGCTCGAGACCACCAGCGAGCAGCGCTTGGGCGTCGGTGCGCATGGCGTCGTAGTTACCCACGCTCAGGTCATGATGCTGGGTTGCCGACATGCTCAGGCCACCCAGGAAGCGCGGCTTGCCGTCATCGGGCGTGCCCTTGGAGAGAATCATGGCGGCCGAAGCGGAGCCCAGGGTCAGGCTGGCGAACTGCTCGCGAAATGCAGCCTCGTCGGCGTCTTGCAGATTGTTGATCGTGTTCTCGATCAGCAGGCGGCTGTCTTCGCCGTCGACGATCAAGGCATGTTCGATCTCGCCCCGATCGATCATGGATGCAGCGACCGATGCGCCTTGGAGGAACCCGAGGCACGCGCTGCCGATATCGAAGTTGATGCATTCACGGCCGAGGCCGATCTTGCCTTGCACGATGGCGGCAGTGGAAGGTTCGAGATAATCGCGACACACCGAAGTGTTGATCACCGCGCCGATATCGCCACGATCGACCGGCGAGTTGTCGAGTACCTTCTCGGCGGCTAGGGCAGCGGCGTCGCTGGGCACCATGCCCTCGGTCCAGAATCGGCGGGTCGCGATGCCGGTCAGGCCTTCGAGCAGACCAAGAGGCACGTGCAGTCGCTCCATGGTCGGAGCGATTTGGCTCTCGATCTCCGTCGAGGTGACAACCACGTCGGCATCGCAATGAGCGAGTCCCGAAATAGCAATGTCGGAAAATCGGGATATTGGTGCTGCCACGGTTCACTCACTCGACCTGGGTTGGGACCCGAGAAGGTCGACGGGCCAAGGGGTACTATATGCCGTTCCGAATGAACACCAGAAGTACAACGGCGAGACTTCCGCCACGAGCTCTGCCCGGGCTGGACTCTTCGTGGTCTCGGCTGGTGACAACACACGACGCAAGCGGCATCGAGCGCACGTGGCACGTACTGGATACGGGACCGAAACCGCACGCCGGAACGGTGCTCTGTGTGCACGGGAATCCGAACTGGTCCTACATGTGGCGAGGGCTGGCACGCTCGCTGAACGACTGGCGCGTGGTTGCGGTCGATGCGCTGAACATGGGCTTCTCCGATCGCACTGGTGGCCCTCGACGGCTGGCGCATCACATCGCCGACCTCCACGCCGTCACCAAAGCCCTCGAGATCGACGGGCCAGTAGTCACGGTGGCCCACGACTGGGGCGGACCGATCTCGATGGGCTGGGCGCAACGCAATATGGATCAGCTTGCTGGCGTTGTGCTCATGAACACCGGCGTCGCCCTGCCCGAAGGCATGAGCATGCCACCCCTCATCGCGCTGGCCCGGGCAACGTTGCGGGCCACGACCGAGACCACACCGTTGTTCGTGCACAGCGCGTTTCGCATGGCCCGGCCTCAGCTCAGCCGCGACGTCTATCGCAGCTACACCGCTCCGTATCGATCTGCGGCTCGACGCACGGGGATCCGTGACTTCGTCGACGATATACCCATTGCAGAAACCGACGAGTCGTTCGCCACCCTGGCCCGGGTAGCCAGCGGTCTCGACAACATGCAGCATCTGCCCGCGCTGCTGTTGTGGGGCGCGAAGGATCCGGTGTTCTCTGACGGGTTCCTGCATGACCTGATGTGGAGGCTTCCCCAGGCCTCGGTGCAGCGTTATCCCGACGCAGGCCATCAGATCATCGAAGACAGCGACGCCGTCGACGACATCACCACCTGGATCAACTCCTTCTCGAACGCAGACGATCGGGCGACAGCGCCAAACCACGTTGATGCTGCGCCGATCTGGTCGGCAATCGAGTCGCGAGCGGACGACAATGCTGTGGCGATCGTGGAAATGAACGGCAAGGACACTCGCCGGGTCGAACGCTCGAGCAGCTTCGCCGAGATCGACGAGCAGGTGCGCCACATGATCACCGCGTTGCTCGCTGCCGGCGTCCAACCGGGTGACCGGCTGGCCACATTGATTCCCCCCGGCATCGATCTGAACGTGGTCGTCTACGCCTGCCTGCGCGCCGGGTTCATCATCGTTCCACCCGACGCAGCCCTGGGTCTGAAAGGCATGCAGCAGGCGCTTCGTGCTTCACGACCGGACTTCCTTGTCAGCGACTGGCGCGGAATGACGCTGGCCAAGGCGCTGCGATTGCCAGCAGCCCGCCTCTTGCTCGACGACTTGGTGAACGGGCAGGCGACCTCGAAGGACGTGCCGGCGAAGCCGTCGGCGAATGACACGGCGGCCGTGGTGTTCACGTCGGGTTCGACGGGGCCATCGAAGGGCGTGGTGTACAACCATGGCCAACTCGGTGCGCAGCGTGATGCAATCCGGCATGCGTTCGACATAGGACCCGATGACCGGCTGGTCGTGGCCTTCGCTCCATTTGCGGTGCTGGCGCCAGCGCTGGGCATCCCGTCCGTAGTTCCGCCGATCGAAGTGACCAAGCCCGCTACCCTCACCGCCAGCACACTGGCCGACGCCGCTGCAGCAATCGATGCCACGATCGTATTTGCCTCGCCGGCTGTGCTCGCCAACATCGTCGCTACGGCCGCTGACATCGACGACGGTCATCGCAGCACACTCGAGTCGGTCCGCTCGGTGGTCACCGCCGGCGCTCCGGTATCGCCGCAGGTGCTGACGGCAGTAGAGCCCGTGTTCCCCAATGCGAAGTTCTTCACCCCCTATGGCATGACGGAGTTGCTACCGGTTACTGCGGCATCGGCCACCGAAATCGCCGCAAGCGAGAGCGATGCACGTGCATCCGACCAGGGCGTGTGTGTAGGCCGCCCGCTGCCCAGCGTCGAGGTCGCGATTCGTCCGGTCGATGCACCGACCGGCACACTTCCCGCAGCAGTCGAGCAGGGCACCCTGGGCGAGGTGTGGGTTCGTGGCGCGCACGGAAGTCAGAGCTATGACAACCTCTGGTGCCAGACGAACCATGCCTTCGTCGATCGGTGGCATCGCAGTGGCGACGTGGGACACCTCGACCCGCACGGGCGATTGTGGATCGAAGGTCGTGTCGACCACCTGATCTATACGGCAACCGGCACGCTGGCTCCCGTGGGCGTCGAGCTTCAGGCGCAATCGGCACCGGGCGTCGAAATCGCGGCCGCAGTCGGCGTGGGGCCAGTTGGCACCCAACAACTCGCCGTCGTCATCGCGGGCGAATCGCTCGGATCCGCAGTGGTCGCCGGCACCGACGTGGCCGCCGCAGTTCGCCAAGCGGTCGATTCCGATGTCGCCGCCGTGCTGGTCGCGCCGAAGATTCCTGTCGACCGACGCCACAACTCCAAGATCGACCGCACCCGCGTGCAGCGGTGGGCCCAGGCCGTCTTGCAGGGCGCTCGACCCCCACGGCTGTGACGCAGAAGATGCGAGTGCTGGTGACCGGGGCCAGCGGCATGCTCGGTCGAGCGGTGGCCGAAACGGTCGCGCGCAACGGCCACGAGGTCACGGTGATGCAGCGGCGCCGCAGCGGTCTGGATATGGCCGAAGTCCAGGGCGACATCACCGCCGCCGATGTCGTTCGGGCTGCGGTGAAGGGCCATGACGCGGTGCTGCATCTGGCTGCTCGGGTATCGCCCACCGGCCAATGGCAAGAGTTCGTCGACGTGAACATCGATGGCACCCAGAACCTACTCACGGCCAGCCAGGAACTTGGCGTCGAGCGTTTCGTCTTCGTGTCATCACCGTCTGTGGCCAGCTCTGGTGCGGCCCATGTCGGCGAGTCGGTATTGCCCGCCGACCCCGACGCCACCAACACCCACTACGCCCGCAGCAAGGCCCTGGCCGAGCAGCTCGTGCTGGGGGCAGCCGGCGGCGACATGGCCGTGACAGCGATTCGGCCGCATCTGGTGTGGGGTCCCGGCGATGAACAACTGGTCGCGCGCATCGTAGAGCGCGCCGCCAGCGGTCGGCTGCGACTGATCGGCTCAGGTGCGGCGCTCATCGACTCGACGTATGTCGACAACGCCGCCGACGCGATTGCGGCTGCGCTCGAACACGCTCCCGCGATCGACGGCAAAGCGCTTGTCGTCTCCAATGGCGAACCTCGCCCGGTCGCCGAGTTGCTGCGCGGCTTGTGTGCCGCGGCCGGTCATGAAATTCCCGAGCGAGGAGTTCCGGCCTGGGCCGCGAAAGCCGCCGGCGCGCTGGTCGAAGCCGTGTGGGCAGGTGGGCGTTTGATGCAGGATCCACCGATGACTCGATTCCTGGCCGAGCAACTCAGCACGGCCCACTGGTACGACCAGCGCATCACCCGAGAACTTCTGGACTGGACACCCAAGGTATCCATCGACGATGGTCTCGCTCGTCTTGCGGACTCGTACAGGTGACGAAATTCGTTTGCCCGTACCAGTCTCGCTTGGGGCCACTGCTTCGCAACGCCCACGCTGGCGGGGAATGCGCGTTCGGAGTCACGTGTACCTGGGCTCGAGGGTCAGCTGTTCGCGACTACGAGGTCCCAGCGCAGGTTGGTGGTTTCGCCGTTGCGGCGAAGTTCGAAGTCGACCGGATAGGTACCGGGTTCGACATCTGCGTCGACGTCGACGGCCAACCTCAGACCGGGCTCGTCTCCGGTCAGCGTGGCCACGATCCCATCCGGTGCCTCGACCACGGTGAGCTCGTCTGAGGACGTCAATCCTTGCAGCGTTATCTCCAGTTCGCTACCGGCATTCATCGACGGCGACCCGAGAAGATCGCTAGCTTCCAACGCGTTCGCGGCGGGTGCATCGGCGCTGCTTCCGCACCCTGCGAGCAGGAGCAGCAGCCCAAGCAGGACTCGCCAAGCGTTTCGGTAGGTCATGATGATTCCTCTGCGGTGAGAGCGGCAAGAATTTGGGCAGAGTTCTGCTCGACGAATTGTTGCTCATACTGAGCGTAGGTGTTCTCGAGCACGACTTCCCATCCGCCGAAGTTGTTGAAGGGACACTGTGCGTCAGCGACCGCCACCTGCCGCTCGAAAGACTGCAGTTCGTCCTGCAGCGTGGCGTCATCGCTCGTGCCCTGAGCTTCGAATCGAGCTCGCACGTCGTAGACCGCGTCCTCGGGATAAGCATAATCGTAGAAGCCCTGATTCTGCATACAGGAAACCCATGACGCAATGCCATCGATGACCGTGCCATCACTGCTCGCCCGGTCGTACAGCTCTTCCAGCTGGTCGGCGAACAATGCGAGCACCTCGTCTTGGCTGGTCAATTGCTGAAAGGCAGAGTCGCCGGCTGCGGCGCATCCAGGTACGTCCTCGTCCCCGCGATAGGTGGCCTGCCATGAGGCACGTTCGGACTCTCCCACGCTTGTGAGGTACAGCTCGTTCGGGTCGACATAGACGTCTGCCTCGGTGCCAGGCTGCTCGGAATCCTCGACGAGCACGATCGAGATGCCGTAACCCAGCTCGGCTGCGGTTGCAGCCTCGGTCTCGACAAAGCCGCCACCGGAGACGGTGACCACTTTGTTGGCCTCGGGGATGATGTACTCGAATCCCGCCTGCTGCATGCAGGCGGACACCAGTTCTTGAGATGCAGTGAATCGAGCAAGCTCGTTGGCCTGGACATCAGAGAGCGTTGGCATCTCGAACACCTTGTCTGCGAGTTGCTCGGTTTCGCTCGCACCGGCGCCTGAACATGCGGTCACCAACATGGCGAATGCCGAAGCGGCCATGAGTGCTTTGTGATTGTGGAGGTTGTTGCGCATTCTGTTTTTCTCGACATTTTCGTCGGTGACGTGGAGGTCCCGGTTGGATCTCCGACCCGTCATAAAGCGAACTATGACGGGCTCTTCCAACCACCACAAGAGCGAGGAGGTAGGTGGACGGATTTCGACACATGTTGTCGTTTTCCGACACCGATGCTGTTGCTGGTCAGGTGATGGCCCGGACGCGAAAGAACCAGGGTGCCGGTGGCGACCCTGGTTCTCTTCGATGATGCCTCGAGTAGTGCTAGCAGCCCGAAGAAGGCTTGGCGTAGTCCGATGTGGTGTAGCTCACCGACAGGTGGTCTTGGGTAATTGCGTTGCCGACACGGTCTGGCAGCAGTGGGATGTCCTCGATCCACTTGAAGCTGTCTCGACGGAAGTTGTCATAGGCGTTGATTCGGTAGCAGCGTGAGCTGAGAGGTGCGGAGCGTGAGTATGAGTAGGTGACAGATTCGCTGGTGTTGTATGCGTAACCAATAGATGCCTTAACAACACTCACCGAGATGCCGATGCTGCCGGAAACCGTGTGTGACACCTCCCGGGTTGTCGACAGGGTGACCTTGGCCCCAGAGGAGCCTTGCGCCTTGACGGCGGTGAAGTAGGTCTTGGGATAGCTGGTGACCTTGTTCTCGATTCGGTCAGCAGCGAACGCTGCTGGTGCCATTGCGCCGAATGCGACGAGCACAGTGAGTACGAGAGCGATGGTCTTCATTGCTTTGCCATTCGATTTGACAGGCATAACAGTGTCTCCTGAGCCGGCGGTGCGACTCGCTTACTCCGACGATCTGTGTTTCACAGCCCGGCGGCGGGTTGGGTAGCTCCCCTTTGGATCTCCCTCAACCAGAATCGAACTATGCGCCTTTCTGCCCATGCAGCGCAATAGCTGCGCCGCCCATTGACGGACGGCGACACACCCTGTCGTTTTCGGTCAGGGGACGCTTAGCCACCGTCAACTCAAGATGCCACGACGATGTGCGAGATGAACTGCCTCGGCCGGCGTTTGGGCTCCCAGCGCCAGGCACATGTTGGTGATCTTGCGTTGGATCGTGCGGTCGCTGTACACCATTGTCCGTGCGATCTCTTTGATGGTTTGGCCGTCGCTCAACGCCTGTAGCAGCGCAAGCGACGCCGGGTCGATCTCAGATGATGGATCGGTGGGCTCGGGTGCGTCGCTCACTTCGAGCAAGACCGAGCGCATTACCGGACTCGGAAGCAGAAGGTCGCCGTGGAGCGCAGCGCGCGCCACGGAGACGAGATGGCTGGTCGGTGTGTTCTCCCAGATCACGCCGCTCGCTCCAGCAAGCAGAGCACCTCGGAATGCTGGGATGTTGAGGTCGGGCACGATGGCGATTGTCGAGGTGCCCGGTGTGGCGCTGGCTTCGGCGATTGCTGCGAAAGCTGCCGGGCTGGCGCAGAACACGATCACGATCGTGGCATCGAGTTGCGCAGTGAGAACCTGGATTGGATCCCTCGTGACACCGACGCCAGTGAAGGCCTGTTCCACCGCCTCTCGATACGGAGCACTGAGTCCAACGAACTGAATTCGCTCTTGCTCGGTCGCAGCCACGGGGCCCAGCATAGGAGGACTGGCGGTCTAGCGCCGGCGTCGAGAGAACCCGGGTGTTTGACCCGCTCGCAAGCCACTGGCGATCCAGTCCGCCATCGCAGCCATCGTGGCCCCCCGGGCAGAGTCGCGCCATGCAGGCATGTGCAACGACGCCAGCGGTCTAACCTCGATGGCCATGGATCTCGAATTGACCGACAAACGGGTACTGATCTCTCTGGCGGAAGCCGAGGCATTGGTCACGCCATCAGCAAGGATGGCTGGCCCCGACTGGGAGGCATCGGTCATGCTCGCATCCCCCTGATGTGCCCGGTCGATCCCGTCGGCTATCGGCCAGGCAGTGCGCTAGAGATCGGCAGCTGCGGCCATGCGAGAGATCTGCCCGGACGCGAAGTCGTCGAACTCGGCATTGGGTTGGCGCAGCACCCAGGTCGTGCCGAACGGGTCCGGCGCCGTGATCGAACTCGCAGACATGGTCGCCAGTACCTGATGGCCACAGAACGGCACGTACACCTCGGAATAGCCGCCTTCATGCGCCATGACCACGCGGCTGTCGCAGACCTCGGCTGCGAGTTCCATCACCTGCGTGGTCATCGCCTGATAGGTCGCGATATGGCACAACATTCGACCGAGCGGATCCATGCCGGCGGCGTCGAACCCACAGGCAATTATGAGCACATCGGGAGCGAACGCCCGCACTGCCGGAAGCGCGAGCCGTTCCATTGCCTCGAGATAGGTGTTGTGCCCTGACCCGGGCGGCAGCGGGACGTTCAGGTTGAACCCCTGGCCCACACCAGCACCGCGATCGACGGCTGCGCCCTTGTCCATCGGGTAGTTACGGTCTTGGTGGATCGACACGGTGAGCACGTCGTTGCGGTCATAGAAGATGGCCTCGGTGCCGTTGCCATGGTGGACATCCCAGTCGATCACGGCGAAACGTTCGGCCCGGCCCTCGGCCCGGGCCGCTTCGATGGCGATAGCAATATTGGCGAACAGGCAGAATCCATTCGGCAGTTCGGGCAGCGCATGGTGGCCAGGCGGGCGGGTCAGGGCATAGGCGTTCTGCAGTTCGTCGTTCAGCACCGAGCGCAGCGCTTGCACGACCAAGCCAGCAGATTGCGCCGCAATCTCATAACCGCCGGGGCCAAATGGAGTGCGATGACCGAGCTCGCCGCCACCCGAGTCCGACAGCTGTTTGAACGTGTCGAGATACTGCTGAGGGTGCACCCGGACCAGCTCGTCGGTCGTGGCTGGGGGCGCATCGCTCATGTGGAGTTCTGCGGCGAGCCCGGTTACCTCGAGCAGGTTCTTGAAGCGACGCTTGCTCTCGGGGGTCTCCGGCAGGCCGCCGGCGACCTTGGGCTGCACGAGTCCACCGACCGGCAAGATGTCGGCATAATTGCCGCCCGAGTGCCAAAACGTCGATTCGTTCCAGAAGAATCCGGTTGCCATGGGTGCTCCACTCCTCGTCTGAAGAAGAACCTAGACGGCAACCAGAGCCGACCAACCAAACGCCTCAGGAACGCAGTGTGTCACCGGCGACACCGGCTATGTGAGCCAACAGACAGAACCAGCGGGCGAAAGGGCAGACACTTGGAGTTCACCCAACGAAAGGCCGCACCATGTCGGATCCGACACCGCTCCTGAACACGTCATCCCGATTCCGAGGGTCCCGCATCGTTGCGTTCATCGCCGCGCTCATGCTGATAGCCAGCGCGTGTGGCGTCGATACCGACCCGCGGATCACCGCCGTGAACCAACCCGAGGCCGCAGGAACGACAAGTGGCGCAGACGCAACCGAGGCCGCAGGAACGACAAGTGGCGCAGACGCAACCGAGGATGCCTCTGTGGGCGGATCAGGCGCAGCGACGCCGGACTGGTGGTTCGGCTGTGATGCTGGCAACTTCGTCTTCGAGGGCGTTGGGCCCGAGTCGGTGTTCGTGGCTCTCGGCGAACCAGCAGCTGATCGAGTCAATCTGTCGGATAATCCACTGGGCGGACTGCTGACCGACTGCCGGGCAAGCAACGGCAGCACCCGGGTGTCGATCATCGCCGTGCCTCCAATCGGTGGGCTGATCGAGACCGTCGACGACATTCTTGCCATCGAGCCGGGCGCCGAAGAGCGGACCATTGCCGGCAATCGTGCTGCGATATACAGCAGCGACGACTCGTTCTCTCCCTCGGGAACCGCGCACTTCAACATCGACGGCTTCACCATCATGGTGGCTGCCGAGGACCGTGACGAGCGCAGGTTCAGCGCCGACCAACTCAAGCAGATGGCCGCCGCAGCTGCCGAGGCATTCCTGGCTCAGCTATAGCCAGAACCGGCTCCGCGCGAAACTGGCAGCAGCAGCAGGATCAGCCGGCAATGACTCGGTCGACCTCGGCTCGGTCTTGTGCGGTCAGCGCCCACGATGCCGCAGCGACGTTGGCGTTGGTCTGCTCGGCTTTCGTCGCTCCGGCGATCACCGATGCGACAAGCCGGCATCGACGACCGATTTCGTGCCTGCGGCGTCGAGGCGAGCCCCGAAGTTGTTGCACCCCAGACCCACCACCGTCACCTGAAGTTCGCCCAGTTTCCGTAGCTCCATGGACTCAAGCTAGGACACTGCACCCGAGCCCGCCTGTCGAGCACCGGCACGACGGGCTCGGGCAATGGAATATTCTGGGCCACATGGTGATTGCAACTCACCATCAGCGGGGATCAACTGCCTGCAGCGTCTGAACCCGCATCCTCCCCGCTCTCGCTGCTCTGAAAAGGAGGCATCATGCCTCGCCCATCGCGCGCGTTCACCCGAGATCCATCGGTTGCCGAACACAAACTCGCCCCCGGAACCTGGAAGCGAGTCCTCTCCTTTGCTCAGCCCTATCGCTTAGCCCTGTCTATCTTCCTGACGCTGATCGTCATCGACGCGCTACTCGGTGCCGCCGGCCCCTTGCTGTTTCGGGCAATCATCGACGACGGCATCGCCAATCAGGACACCCGACTCGTGATCATCTTGGCCTCGGTGGTCGCTGGCCTGGCCGTGGTGTCATCGGCGGTAGGTCTCATCCAGCGCTACTTCTCGAGCCGTATCGGCGAAGGCCTGATCTATGACCTTCGCACCCAGGTCTTCGACCATGTTCAGCGCATGCCCATCGGCTTCTTCACCCGGGCCCAGACCGGCGCGCTGGTCAGTCGGTTAAACGGCGATATTCAAGGCGCCCAACAGGCTTTCACGTCGACGCTCTCGAGTGTCGTCGGCAACGTGGTCGTGTCACCGCAACGCTCACCGCCATGTTCATATTGTCGTGGCAGATCACCCTGGTCTCGCTGATCCTGGTGCCGCTGTTCGTGCTTCCGGCACGGTTCGTTGGTCGCAAGCTCGCCACCATCACCCGAGAGCGCTATGCACTCAACGGGGCGATGTCGCAGACGATGACCGAGCGATTCAACGTGTCCGGAGCGTTGTTGGTCAAGCTGTTCGGCCACCCCGACGAAGAGTCACGGGTCTACGCCGAGCGGGCCGGTCGGGTGCGCGACATCGGCGTGACGCAGTCCATGTATCAACGATTCTTCATGTCTTCGCTCGGGCTGCTCGCCTCGATCGCCGTGGCGATTGCTTATGGCGTTGGCGGCGTGATGGCCGCACAGGGCACCATGCATGTCGGCACCGTGGTGGCGCTGACCGCCTATCTGGGGCGTTTGTATGGCCCACTGACCTCGCTGTCGAATGTGCAGGTCGACGTGATGACCACCATGGTCAGTTTCGAACGGGTGCTCGAAGTGCTCGACCTCGAACCAATGATCCAAGACCCTGTCGATCCGGTGTCGATGCCCACGGGGTCGATCGACGTTCGCTTCGAGCATGTGGGGTTCCGCTACCCCACCGCGACCGAAGTATCGCTGGCCTCTCTCGAGGGAGTCGCCAAGCTCGACAGCCACCAGACCGAAGACATCCTTCACGACGTGACGCTGCATGTGCCTGCCGGCCACACGCTCGCCGTCGTCGGCCCGTCGGGTGCGGGCAAGACCACTCTGGCCGGGCTGGTCTCACGCCTGTACGACCCCACAGCTGGCTCGGTCCGACTCGGCGGCGTGGACATTCGAGAGGTTCGACAGGGCGACATCACCGCGACCGTCGGCGTGGTTTCCCAAGACGCCCACCTGTTCCACGACACCTTGCGCTCAAACCTGCTCTATGCGAAACCCGATGCCACCGATGCCGAGTTGATCCATGCGCTCACCAGCGCCCAGGTATGGCCGGTGATCGAGAGGTTGCCAGACGGGCTGGACACCGTCGTGGGCGACCGCGGCCATCGACTGTCCGGCGGTGAGAAGCAGCGAGTGGCGATCGCCAGGCTGCTGCTCAAGAACCCGGCCGTGGTGGTGCTCGACGAAGCAACCGCTCATCTCGACTCAACGTCCGAGGCTGCCGTGCAGCAAGCACTTGCTGCGGCCATGCACGGCCGCACGTCGGTCGTGATCGCCCATCGCCTGGCCACGGTGCGAGATGCCGACGAAATCGTGGTGGTCGACGCCGGGCACATCGTGGAACGAGGCACCCACGACGATTTACTCGAACTCGACGGTCTCTACGCCACGCTCAGCCGCACCCAGTTCGCAGGCGACCAGGTCACGGCCGCCTGAAGCCAGCCTTCGGGTCCGCAGGCCGGCGAAACACGACTAGCGGCCGGTGAAGCGGGGTTGGCGCTTGTCGATGAAAGCTCGACTGCATTCGGCCTTGTCGGCGGTGGCCAGCGACGAATAGAAAGGTCGCCGTTCATACAACAGACCTTCGGACAGCCCGCTCTCGTACACCCGGTTGACGGCTTCTTGGCCATGCGCACGCCCATATTCGAATTGGCGGCGATCATGCCGGCCAGGTTCAGTGCTTCGTCGAGTAGCGCGTCGGGGGGCCACGACTCGTGACGCCAGCCCGGCGGTAAGTGCCTCGGCGGCGGTCAGGTTGATCTGGCCGGTGAGGATCATCTCCATGGCCTTGGACTTGGCGATATGGCGAGCCAGCCGCTGCGTGCCATCGGCACCCGCGAGCCTGAGCGGCTGCCCTAGGCGATTGGCTCGAGGCGGTCGGTGGACAAGCCATGGGGTTCGCCGTTCCAGCAGAGATCCCTGGAAGGTGCGATTGATGAACGCGAAGTAGCGGGCGTTGTTCACATGGTGCGAGAACTTGTCGTCGGGTCGATCGGCGTCGGTCACCGTGATACGGAGCTCGTGTTGCTTGTGGGAAGGGAGCCCCATGTCGATGCTCATTGCCATGTCTGTAACAGCCGGGTCGCGGTCCACACAACTCCGGGCTCACAACGACACGGCAGCCGATGGTGCGGCCCGCCAAATCTGACTTCGCCATGGTGCGCTCCTTGCGGTAGATGTGCTTCGAACTCAGTCAGAAGCACGCCGCGTACGGCGGCCGTGGTGCTACCGGCTTCCCGTCAGGGCATCGTCGGGAAGCGTGCGAGGGTCGACTGCTCGCCGAACACGATCCAACGGGCTGGCTTCGGACCTCAGCGAGGCCACGAGCTCGTCATAGGTCTGCCATGCCACTTCCGCGTTGTCGCTCGTCGGGGGACTCGGATGGAACGCGGCAACACTGACCTGGTCGGCCAATGACCCCACCCGTGCCGCTTCTTGTGGGTCACTGAGCCCGGCGACCGAACGAGCATACATAGCTGCTTCGGCGGGGGTTGCAGCTGCGGGAAGGCCACCGCCAGCCTCGTCGACTCGATCGATGAGCTCAGCCCATGCGCCAGCAATCCGCGCCGCTGGCTGCTCCGCACCCCGTCGGCGACGTCGGCGCCATGCCTTGTAGGCCGCAACGGCCAACGCGAGCGCCACTATGGCAGCAAGCCCGGCAGATGCTGCTCCAACGAGTGCCCGCACCACGGTGAGCTGCCTGGCTGGTTGTTCTACCTCTTCGTCTTCTTCCTCTTCTTCTTCGTCGGCGGCGTCTTCATCGTCGGGCGTCTCGACCTCGGGTGGTTCGACCTCGTCGGGGAGTTCGGGTGGCTTTGGTGGGTCGGCGACCGGAACCCCCTGTCTCTCGCTGTTCTGTTCGATCTCTTCTGGTTCGCGAGTGCGGTCGGGCGTGACGTCGATCGGCATCCAACCCTGGTCCTCGACGTACACCTCGATCCAGGCATTCGCATCTGATGCGAAGATCTCGGCGCTGCGATCGCGCCACCGCTCGTCGGGAATCACGTAGCCAACGGCGACCCGAACGGGAATGTCGGACAAACGCGTGAGCAGACCGGCGCTCGCAACGTAGAGCTCTTCGTAGGCGACCAATGGGCGCAGGTCGCTCTCGGTTCTGCTGCCATCGAACTGCACGACCTGCAAAAAGTCGGCGATGCGACCAAAGGCGTGTCCCGGGGTCATCGAGAGGTCGTAGGACCCCAGGCGTAGGTTGTCGCGAATGGCGATGACCCGCTCACCGCTGAGCTGATCGAGTCCGGTCGAGAAGTCGGCCGCCAGGTTGCGAACCAGGGCCGGCAACAACTCGAGTTCGATGGCCCCGTCGTCGGCCACGAACTGCTGAGCACCCAACGCTTCGTCTGAGAGTTCGACGAACGGCGACACCGTGAGTTCGTATGCGTTGCCTGGTTGCAGCTGCGTCGGGATGCCCAACGTGCCGGTTTCCAAGCTCATTCGAGCGTCGGTCACGTCGTCGAAGTCGACGCGTTCGGGCACGCCCGCTACCGGCACCCAGTGACCGATCGGCGCCAGGACATCCACGTCGAAGGTCAAGGACTCGCCCTGAGCCTGCTCGCCTCCGATGTCGGGAAGGAAGGTATCGACGGCCACGAACTCGGCGATCCTCTCAGGCTCGGCGACGCTCCAATACGTGCCGTTGAACGCCGGTAGCGAGGCTGACCTCCATCGGTTCACCGGCTGGTCGCCGCGCACTCGCAGAATGGGCACTTCGTCGGCGTCGAGCCCCACCAGGTCAGCCTTGATCTCGGTCAGCGGGCTGGGTATGGCAAGCGGATCCCAGGGCGGTGTCTGCAGATCGCGCAAGTCGAAGCGGCGTTCTTCGTCGGCGTAGGGCAACGCTATCGACGCGGCCGAGGCCGCGGTGCTGACCAAGGCGACCACCAGCGCGAGTACCAGCAAACCCGTGTTGGACACCGATGCGTAGTGCAGCCGAACGAGCACCAACATGCCGACCAGCAGCGCCAGCCCGACGCCGATGGCTCCTGGGCGAGTCTGTTCGGAGAACAAGGCGGCCACGACCAACGTGAGTATCGGGCCCAGCACGCCCACGCCGGGCAGCGCTCGCAGTCGGAACAGCTCGGTGCCGACAAAGGCACCGAGAAAGGCGGCGATGAACGGCAGGGCTTTGAGTTCGGGTGTGGGATCGACCGGTGGGGTGGCCGACAAAATGTCAGCCCAGCCGTAGACCAGCCCTCGATAGAAGCCGATGCCACCCGCGGCCAGGGGACCAGCCACCATCGGTGCAATAACCGCCAAGCCGACGATCTCGCCGACCCACAAGCCAAAGCGCCGGCCCACGACCACGACCAACGCGCCCAGGGCCGCCCCGGCAAGTGACACCGCCAAGAAGGTCGACGACGAGAAGATCGCGTTGAAACCCCATGTCGCCACCACCGACATGGCAACGACCACCAGCGCAGCGGCGGCGATGTCGTTGGTCGTGAACGCCGACAGCGACGCCCGGAAACCCTGCGAGTGGTCGTCGAGCGAATCGAGTTGATCGACAGCCTGGGCGTCCGTCATTTTCAGCCCGGCAGTCCTGATTGGATCGGACTCGCATAGCCATCCGCGGTGAACCGTAGATCTGAGCCCAAACGTGACAAGCAGAAGATCTCGGTATTGGCTGTCGCACCAGAGGCGTCAGTCGTTATGTTGGGAGAGCCGAAGCAACCATCCTCGGTCCGAGGCGGCGTTGGCGGGTTGATCTGTTCAAGCCGGATCGGGTACTGAGTTGCGTTGCTCCACGAATAAGTCTGATTGGGTGGGAACCCGTACATCTGAATCGACACTCTGTGGCACTGCTGTGGGAGGGCCGGCGGGCTGCTCGAAGTGCAGTCGTACGCGCTGTTCTGGATGAAGTCGAGCACCGGCTGCGGCGGCTGCGCAGTGATGGTGACCCAGGGGCCGTCTTCACTGACGCCCTTGCCGTTGTAGGCCCACGCGCGAATCCGGTACTGATATGTCGTGCCAAGGTTCGGGCCGCTCGGATGCGACGAGTAGCCGAGAAACACGTGCGCTGTGGTCCCGGGCAGGCTGGTGATTCCACCAAGAACGGTCACGTCGTCGATCTGCTGCCATCCACTGTTGCCGCGCTCTTGCACCTGGTAGCGGAAGCCGTCGATGTCAGACCCGTTGTCGTTCGGCGACGTCAGGGCCAGGCTCACCCGCAGGCCCCCCGGCGGGACATTGAAAACATTGGTGGTGATGAGCGGAGTGACCGTGATCTCGTTGGCGGTCATCGGCTCTGGCGGTGCCGCCAAGGTGATGCTGAGCGGGGCGCTGGTGCCCTGCCTGCAGCCAGCGGCATTGCAGGCTTCATAGGTGGCCGAATAGTTACCGTCGGTGGTGACGAAATGTGAATGGGTCCTCGAAGAAGAGGAAATCGGCGGGAGTGGGCTGCCGTTGCGGAAGGTCGTCATGGTGTTGGTTGCGTCGACCACGCTGCCGGTGTTCGTGCCCCCGGTGGCAACCACTTCCCACACCTCAGTGTCGGCGTCGAACGAGGTCGTGACCGAAACCGCCGACGGAAGCGCCCACGTGGTCGCGCTGGTCGAGGCACATCGCCCGGAGACACCAACCTCGTTCACGGCTCGAATGTCGTAGCTGTATTGGGTGCCGTTGGCCAATGGCGCCATGGTGGTGCTGGTGGCGTTGCTGCCCAACGACTGGTAGCCGTTCCCCGAATTGATCTGGAAGTCGGAAATGGCGGCGCCATTGTTGGCTGCCAATCCAGACCAGGACAGATTTATCGCGCGGGGAGCGTTGATCGAGGCCGAGAAGTTCGCACCCGCCAGGCATATTGGTGGGCCCGCGGGAGTCACCTCGATGGAGCGAGCGCTGGCCGTGCCGGTGCCGATGACGTTGGAGGGGATGACCTCGAACCGGTACTGATCGCCGTTGGTCAGCCCGGTGAACGCGTGAGAAGTCGTGGTGCTGTTCTGCGTGGAGACGACCGAGCCGTTCCTGAGCGCGTTGACGATGTAATTCTGCACCGGGCAGTCCTGGGCATCGTTCGGTGCAACCCAGGTGAGTGCCACTTGCCCGTCGCCTCGAACCGGCACCAGGTTGGAGGGAGCGCTCGGCACCCCGCAGGCCTGCTCGACGTTGGATTCGCCTGACCAGTCGCTCCAGCCGGCCTCGTTGCGGGCCCGCACACTGAACGACATGTCGACGCCGTTCGGCAGGTTGGCCCAGTCATAGCTGCGCGACGTGCGATCTGGCTCGCCGACCGGGTTCGGGGTCACACCTGCCGCCGACGACCGAACTTCGTACTCGAGAATCGGCGCGCCATTGATCGAATTGTTCGACCAGTTCACGGTGAGCGCACCGCCTTGAGAACCCCGACTGGTGGTGCCGATCGTAAGCGGGTCAGGACGGGCCGAAGGTCGCACTTCTTCGGACGGGGCGCTCCATCCGCTCCAGCCGGCGGCGTTGTGGGCGCGAACGGTGAAGGTGTAGAAGTTGCCGTTGGTGAGCTCTTCCCATTCGTGGTCGAGACGTCCCACAATGGGCAGAGGGGGCCCCTGCAACGGGCCGATCTGCAGCTCGTAGCGATCGATTTCAGACCCGAGGTTCGTCGGTTCGGTCCAGGCCACATCGAGTTTGCCGTCGTCGCGGGTCACGGTTGGCGGTGCCGGCGTTTCTGGCAATTCGTCGGGTGTGACCTCCGGCGACGGGTCGCTGGGAAGCGAGTCACCGACCGAATTGAAGGCGACCACGGTGAACGTGTATTCCTGGCCGTTGGTGAGTCCGGTCCAGGTGTAGGAGTTCTGGCGGCCAACGGTTTCTGGTGCGCCCGGCTCGTTCGAGCGAATGCGATAGCCCTCGACCGGGCGGCCGTTGTCGGCTGGTTCGACCCAGGTGATGGTGACCTCGGTGCTGCCTCGAACCACATCGGGAGGTGCAGGCTGGTCGGGCACGCCAATGGTCTCGATGGTGGCCGTACTCGTCGTTTCGCGGTTGGCGCTGTCGCTCACCGTGTAGGTCACGATCGAGGTGCCAACTCGATCGCCAGGGTCGAACTGCAGCTCGTTCGCAACGATAGAGGCGTTGCCCCACTGCGAGGAGACGTCGTCCAAGGTGAGTCCCTCACCCAGCGGATCGGCATCATTGGCCACGACATCGACCAAGACGAGCTCGTTGCGTTCGGTCTGTGCGGTATCGGGGCTGGCCGAGGGCGCAGGCGATGTCGGATCAACCACGGTGATGGTGATGGTGGCGCTGTCGGTGGCGCCGCGACTGTCGGTGGCGGTGTAGGTGAAGGTAACGGTCTCGTTGATGGAAGACGCCGATGGGCTGATCTGCAGCAGCGAACCGTTCAGGTCTGCGGTGATCCCGGCGGCAGCTCCGGTAGCCAGCGAATACGTGACGAAGTCGCCAGGATCGAGCTCGGTGGTGAGCGACGCCAGGTTCACGGTCGTGCTTCCCGCAGCGGGCACATCTTCGGCATAATCGAGCGCTTCGGGAGGTCGGTTGGCTCCTTCGGTGATCTCGAGGTTCACCGTTCCCGTTGCAGTCAGGAATCCGTCGGATACCTGGTAGGTGAACGCGCCGGCGTTGCCGATGTCGACCGCACGCGGCACCGAGACAAGCGCGGTAGCACCGTTGATGATCACCGAAATGCCGCTCGGCTCCGAAAGCAACGAGTAGGTCAGAGGGTCATCGTCGACATCGCTGGTGAGCGCAGACAGATCCACGCTGATGTTCTCGCCCTGAGGCACCACTCGCGAATCGCCAATGGTCTCGGGTGCCCGATTGCCCGGGTCACTCACGTTGATCACCACGCTGCCGGCAACCTGATGCCCGTTCTGGTCATCGGCCCGGTAGCTGAAGCCACCGATCCCGATGAACTCGTCGTCGGGGGTGAAGGTGAGGGCGAAGGTGTTTGCTGCTGTCTGGACGTTCGACACGGCGCCACCGCGGATGTTCTCGCAACACACGAAGAACAGATCATCTTCGTCGGGGTCGACTGCCTGACTCGCTATCTCCAGGTCGACCGGCGTTTCGAACGGAGTGATGACATCGAGCGTGGCGATCGTTGGCCCCTGATTCTCGATCACGACCACGGTGATGACCGCTGAGGCCTGGCCGCCGTCGGCGTCTTCGATCGTGTACGGAACCACCAGCGTTTCCTCGCCCGCAGTGATGGTCACGGTGTCACCAACGATGTTGCCGCCGACACCCGTGCTGACAATGGTCAGCTCGCTGGTTTCGCCGTCGGGGTCGAGGTCGTTTTCGAGCACATTGACATCGACCTGGGTGCCGGCGCGGACCGGACCGCGCTCGTCGTTGACGGCGATCGGCAGCTGATTCTCCTCGGGCTCGGGTGTCGGCGTCGGTGTGGGGGTCGGTGTGGGTTCGAGCGCCAGTTCTGTTTCGGGCTCCGGTTCTGGTTCTGGTGTTGGTTCGGGCTCGGCAAATGGAACGTCAGGCGTTGGCTCGGGGCGAGCCGCGTAGGCGTCGAGTTCGACGGTCACCGTTGCCTGTGCGGAGTTGCCCGCAGTATCGACGATCACGTAGGTGAACACTGCCGCCACCGGATCGTCGAGACTCACGGGTGGCTGGTACTCGACTCGACCGAACTCGTCTACGAGCACGGACCCGTGCGACACCGATGACACTCGCACCACTCGTATTGGATCGCCCTCGGGATCGAAGTCGTTGTTGGTGACGTCGAGTGGCGTGGTCGAGGGCACTCCGGCGAGCACATAGGAATCGTCGTTGGCGACCGGACTTAGGTTTGCTTCGTCGTCTTCCTGCACGCCGATGAAGACGTCGCCAATCGCACGGTCGCCCTGGGCATCGACGATCGAATACCGCAACACGTCGGTGCCGGTGAACTGTGGATCGGGTTGATAACGCACGGTGCCCTGATCGGTGATCTCCGCGAAGCCGTGCTCTGGCTGGGCATTCACCGATTCGAGAGCGATGACATCTGAATCTGGATCAGAATCGTTGCTCAGGACATTGATCAGCAGCGTCTCACCCTGCTTGGTGCGCGCCGCATCGGTGCGGGCGACCGGCGGACGGTTCGGAGCATTTGCATCGATGAGCTGCACTCGGAGCACTGCTGCGCTTCCGTTGCCGGCCCGATCTTGGATGTCGTAGGGAATCGAGAAACTCGACACAGCGTCGGGAGCGATGTCGATACTGATGGTCTGGCGATCTTCGCTGATCGTGACTTCGGCGGCTGGGGCATCACCGACTCGGCTGACACTCAGTGCTCCCGCTTCGGGGTCGAAGTCGTTGGCCAACACCGGAATTCCGGTCACCGAGCTGCCCGCTCGGGCCTCGATCACGTCGTCGTTGGCGATGGGTGGTTGATCCGATGCGGTACGTTGCACCACGGCCACCACGATGGGCGCCGACACCGGATCGTTGACGCCGTCGGAGATCGAGTAGGTCATGTTCGGCTGGGTTACCGTGCCCGGTTCGACGGTGATCTGAAAGCCGACATGGCCGGTGCCGTCGTTGTACTCGGAGACCTGCAGGCCGTCGCTGGTCTGCCAATCGACGATCGAGACCAAGTCACCGTCGGGGTCACCGTCGTTCTCCAGCGCGTACACGATGCGCGTTTCGCCGACGGCGATAACCACATCGTCTCGCACCGCAACCGGTGGCAGGTTGCGAGCTGCGGGAACAACATCGATGCGAATGCGCGCGGAGTCACTTTCGCTTCCACTGTCGGACGCATCGTTCACGGTGTAGGAGAAGATGAAGGTGCCCGGATTCTCGGAACGAAACACGAACTCGCCGTCACTGGTGGTCGAGGTCTGCACCACGGCACCAACAGGCTCGAGCAAGCGCGGCTGGCTACCAACGATGAGCGGGTCGCCGTCGGGATCCGAGTCATTGGCGAGCAGGTTGAGGACCACAGCTCGACCCGCCACCGTGGTGGCCTGATCGTTGCGGGCATCGGGCTCCTGGTTGGCGCCATCGTCGCGAATCTCGACGCGCAGCAGTCCCTCGGTTTCGGCGCCCAGATCGTCGATGACCACATAGGGCAGCTCGATCCAGCCGGCATCGGTCGTGTTGTCGGGAGTGAACGTGACCTGTCCAATAGGGTCCCATCGCAGGGTTCCGGTGGGTGCCTCGATCGAGTCCAAGGCGATCGCATCGCCGTCGGGGTCCGAATCGTTGAGCAACACGTCGACCGTGGTCGTGTGACCAGGCGCAGTGGCGATCACGTCGGTCACTGCGGTGGGTGGACGATTGGTCGAGTCGGCCGCCACGACATCGACGGTCACGATCGCGGAAACCGGATCGCTCTTGCCGTCGGAGATCGAATAGCGAAACTCGACCACACCGGCGAAACCGGCAGCAGGCGCAACCTGTACTGCTTCGCCCGACGGGGTCACGGTGATGTTGGCCGAACCACTGATGGGTTCAACACTGGTGACGATCAGGATGTCGTTGTTTTCATCGATGTCATTGCTCAGTACGTCGACGACCACCGAGCGGTCGACCCGGGTTCGGGCCACGTCATCGATCGCCACGGGCGCAACGTTCGCTTCGCTCGGGTCGAAGTCGTCGCTGTCCTGGATCGAACCCAGAGCATCGGGGTCTTCGACCAACGTGTCATCGGCATCACTGAGTTCTTCGGCAATGGCTTGTCGTTCGTCGATCTGGTCTTCTTTGGCCAACTCGATTGCTGGGCCCCAGTCGTCGAACTGCTGGAATTCGAGATTCTCATCAGAGGCATAGGCCGTGCCGGAGTCGACGTCGTTGACCCAGATCCACCCGTTCACCATGCGCAGCCGAAGATTCGATCCAGCACCGGTGAGCGGTCGTGACTGGAAACCATCGCACGCCACACCGAATTGAGGAGGATTCGCCACCAGGCCATAGACACAGCCGTTGTGCACGATGGGGGCCGCAGGCGAATCGCCCGGCAATGAGCCCAGGCTGGACACGATGGGGTCGCCTACGAGTGAAACCTCGATCAATTCGCCGCCGGCGGTGACCAACGCAACGCTTTGGGCGGCGCGCAGGCCTAGTGAGTCGACGCGAACACTTGATTGCTGCAGCAAGGCCGGCTGGTCGGTCGTTGCCGTCTGGTCTTGCCAGCGCACAATGTGTTCGACTTCGCGGGTGTTGGCGACCACCAGATCCCCCGCCGAGGTCAACACGATTGCACTGGCTTCGACCACGGTGATATCGATGATGTCGCCGTCGATATCGAGAGCCAGCGGGGTAAGCACCTGGCCATCGCTGGTGATCCACGTGAGTTCCTGTGTCTCGTTGTCGACAACGGCGATTCGACCATCGGGTGACACCGCCACTCGGCCCGAAGCCGTGCCGGACACGAGCGGCTGCAGGTCAGCCATTGTCTTCACGCCTGGCAGATCAGCCTGCTCGATGCGCCATACCGCCAGCGGGTCGGTCCGTATCACCACGATGGCGTGGTCGGTAGCAACAACTGTGGAGAACTCGGGTAGCTCTGTCGGGTCGAGATCGGCCACGAAGGATCGGGTGTCGACTTCGTACAGTCGGTTGGTCGCTGCGTCGTGCACGACCACCAGATCACCAGCTTGGTAGACGTCGGCAGTTGGACTGTCGGTCACTCGCACGAACGAGGACAGCTCGCCCGTCGCTCGGTTGCGATGCGCCACGGCAGAAATGCTGCGATTCACCAGCCACGCGCCGCCATCGTTGGTGGTGGTCCGGGACAATTCGCGGCCTTCGGCCTGGACGGCGATGAACACCAGACCCGCTATCAGCGCCAACGCCGTGAAGATCACGAGTGCGCCCGCCCGACGGCGACCACGCGATACCGAAGCAGATTGTTGCGGGGCCGATGACGGCTCCGGAACAGCAGAACTTCGGCGAGAGACCATAACGCGCAACCTTACCGGGGGCTACGAACGACCGGGGAGGGGACAAGTCCCCCCTACCCGATTTGGGTTATGACAGTCGTGTAGTGACTCACTCACCGTCACTCCCCCACCGGTTCGACCACGACTGCGGCTCGGTGGGTGTCGCCCGAATCCGCGGTCGTGAGCTCGAGTAGATAGGTGCCGGGTGGTGTGTCGTCGCCGAATGTGACGCGCCAGTTCGGCGCAGCACCGGTGTCATCGGTACGCAGTTCGTCGTCGTACTCGACTTCGACTGCGGATCGGTCGGCCGCGTCAAGTGCGGTGACCTCGATGAGTTGCTCGGCTTCGAATCCGCTGAGCGTGAGCGAGATCTCGCAGGTTCCGTTGCACACCATCGGCGTAGCGTCGACATAGGTGCTTCCCAACGCCGACACGCAGGCGTCATCGACTGCAGGAGACAACCGATTGCCGCGCACGGCGATGACTTGGAAGCACGTGATGTCGTCTGGGTCGATGTTGCTCAACAACAACGGGTTGTCCGAGAACCCGGGATTGGACGCAGCATCGTCGCGACGCACTTCGTATTGCACGTCGTCGTCGGGCCCCGTGGACCACGAAAGGACAACCGAGGATGCGCCGGCTCGCTGGGCGACAACATTCTGCGGCACGGGTGGAGCAAGCAGCGCCTCGGCTTGAGGCGCACGCGACGTCGGCCTTGGCACCGCGACCTCGGGATTGTCGTCGGTGCCACCACTGGTGACCGCCAACAGCACACCTCCCACGAGCAGCAGACTGATGAGGCCGACCATCGGGGCCAGCATGCGACGCTTCGACGGCGAAGCGCCCGGCGGCTCTACCTCGGGCACTGGTGACGCATGCGTATCGACCCGTGGCGTTGTTGCATCATCTTGCGCCTGCTGCGCCACCGGTGCAGACGGCGCCTGAACCTCGGTGCGGTCGTCGACAACCAACGCCGCCTGCGATGCAGGCGCCTCGTTCGACACCGGCAGGCTGGCAAACGGCCCCGGGGACGCGACCGGCGCGACAAGGCCCCCTCCCGCAGCGAAGTCGGCTTGCGGATCACGTACCGACAGCGCCCCCTGGGAGGCGATGCGAGGCGACGACGTGCTCAAACCGAGTTGGTGCCCGACCTGGTAGAGCGATCTGGCGAAGTCGGCGGCCGTGCGAGGCCGAGAGGCCGGATCCTTCGCCATGGCCGCCCGGATGACTCGGTCGAGCTCCGGCGCAACCCCGAACTCGGTCAACGCCGCCGGTTCTTCGAGCAAGATACGACGAGCCTGCTCGGCCGCAAGAGGCTTGTCGCCATTGCCGGCGGGATAGGCGAACGGTCGCCGGCCAGCCAGCGAGGTATACAACGTGGCCGCCAGCGAATACACATCGCTGCCAACCGCTGGCGAATCGCCCTCGACGATCTCCGGAGCTGCATACGCCAGCGTGAAACCCGCAGCCACATCGCTGCCGGTTCGTGTTCGCTCTTCGGAAAAGGTCGAGATCCCGAAATCACCGAGCGCCGGTTGACCGAACTCGGAGATCAAGATGTTCTGCGGCTTCAAGTCACAATGCAGCACCCCTGCCTGGTGCGATGCTTCGAGCGCGGCGGCGATGGCCACGCCGACCTCGAGCGCCTCCTGGGTGCGCAAGCGATCGACTTCTCCGATCAGATCAGCGAGGGACCCGCCGGGATAGTGCTCCATGACGATGCATGGCTGGCCATCTTCGGTGAATGCAGTGTCATGCACGGTCACGATGTTCGGGTGGGTCGAAACCCGGCCCAACAACTCACACTCGCGTTCGAAGCTGCGTCGGTCGGCTTCGTCGCTCAGCCCGAAGTTCAGAACCTTGATCGCCACGCCGCGTTTGAGCTTGACCTGCTCGCCGCGGTACACGCGACTGAAGCCACCCTTGCCGATCTGGACCAGGCGTGCGTAGCCCGGAATCGTGGGACTAGCCACAGTCAGAAATCAATGAGAGAAGCCACATCGGACTGCAAAACTACCCGACGATCCGGGCGGGTCTCCGCCGACCGAGGCTCAAACACCAGATACGGGGCCACCGCCAGGTGCGCGGCGACCAAACCAGATCGGCTCGGCGAATCCGCCGTTGCAGCACCTGGTCCTGACCCATGGATCACGTCGTAGACGGACAGGCCTCGGACCTGTGTACCCCACCGCTGTACCCACCGCGGCAGACTACGCGCCGAGCATGCCATGGCCGAGGCTGTTGCACCGGCGCCTCCCACAACGTCGAAACGGCCCTGTTCGGGGCCGTTTCGAAATTGAATGTGATGTGTGGTGAGCGTCAGCTCGACGAGGTTTCGAGCTCTCGTTCGGTGGAGGAGCCGGTCGCGATATCAATGGTGCGAGGTTTGGATCCCTCGGCTACCGGGACGGCCAGCGTGAGCACGCCTCGGTCCAAGGTGGCATCGAGCTTGTCGATGTCTACCTGATCGCCGAATTGAATCTGTCGGCGGAAGGTTCCCTGGGGGCGTTCGCTGGTCAGCGTCTTCGCGTCGGTGGCGACCCAGCGTCGTGATGCTTCTACGGTCACAGAGTTCTTCTCGATGGTGAGGTTGAGGTCCTCGGCATCGAGGCCGGGGGCATCGAAGTACACGTAGACGGTGTCGCCGTTTCTCACCGCGTCCATGGCAAGCATCGACTGAGGAGCTTGGAGCTTGCGATCGATCGTGTCGAAGGGGTCGAATCGGAATAGCATTTTTAGTTTTACCTTTCTCGTTTGGGGACAACAAAGGACTACCCGGCCCCGGGAAGGTCTAAACATCGAGTCGAGAGTTTTGTGAGCATTTGGTGCTGGTGACGATCGCGTCGGCGAGCTCCGTTACGGGGCACTCGGCCGGTCCGTTTCGCTGTCGCTCATACGACGTTTAGTGGCCCAGGAACGCGGTCGCAGGCCGCTCGCGCTTCGGCGGCGAGAGCTGCGCTCGAAGCGGACTGGAATCGCTTCAACCAGACGCGGGCACTCTTGGTGACGGGAAGTTTCGCCTGTTCGCATCGCCGTGCCTCGAAGCGACGCGGTCAGCAACAGCTGAGCCACGACACATGTGAAGTGGGTCACGTCGGGAACCAAAAGTGGTGCGCTATACGTCATAGAAGTATGCGCCTATTGATGCGAACCATTCGTGCTCTGCTACTTGCTGCCAGCCTGCTGCTGCTCGCTGCCTGCGGCGATTCGACCGCCGACGTCGACTCGGGACAGCCAGGCGATGGTGATGAACCAACCGAAGACGTCCGCCAAGACGACACCAGCCAAGAAGTGGACGACGAAGAAGTGGACGACCCAGACATGGACGATCAGGATTCGCCGGCTCCGGGCAACGAAACAGACGGCGACTATGTACGAACGGAATCGCAGCTCGAAATCGTGTCTCCCAGGACTGCGGCAATCGATGAGCTGGTCGTGACCGGTGATGGCACCACGGTGCTGGTGCGGTACCAGAATGGATCCGAGCCCTGTGCGTTGGCCCGCGTCGTCGCCACCGAGACCGACACCAGGGTCGAGGTACTGCTCGAGACCGGACTCAACCCGAACGCCGCAGCCATGACGTGCATTGCCGGGGTCTTCGGCTACGAAATCGAGACGCTGCTCACTGCTCCTGTGGGCGCGCGCGAGCTCATCGCCGTGGCCGCCGAAGCGTTACCACCGGTGTCCGAAGATCCGTTCGAGGGCGCAGAGTTCCCGACCGATCAATACCTGGGACTCACCCAGCCCGAGGCCGAGGCGCTGGGCGATATCGAACAACGCGTTGTGCGCATCGCTCGCATCGACGACGAGATCTTCGGCCTCACCCAGGACTTCGTGCCGACACGAGTGAACATCGAGATCGAAGATGGTGTCATCGTGGCGGCAACGTCCGGCTGACCAAGCCTGCGGCTGTCGCTGTGGCCAGAACGTGTTGACGTCCTCTGAAATGCGCCACCAACCGGTTCCTCAGCCCCCCGTGCTGAGTTCACGTCGCAGCCTCACGGTCGCAGCATCACGGTCGCAACAGCCACTGGCCGTGGGTCTCACGACTGAACAGCATGCGCAACGCTTGGGGAATCGTTCGAGGCGGTCGACGCAGCCACTTCGGTAGTAAAGCAGGTGCTACTCCAGTAGTATCGCCGCGTGAAAGTTAGCGTGAGCATCCCAGACAAGGATGTCGAGTTCCTCGACAACTACGCCAAGACCCACCAAATCGAATCGCGATCTGCAGCACTTCACCGCGCTATTCGTCTGCTGCGTGCCTCTGAACTCGGCGATGCCTACGCAGCGGCCTTCACCGAATGGGCAGACGACTCAACGAATGACGCGTGGGACAACGCCGTCGTCGACAGCTGATGCGCCGACGCGAGATCCGACTCGTCAACCTCGACCCGGTCGTCGGCAGCGAAGCAGAACGCACTCGCCCTGCAGTCGTGGTGAGCAATGACGGAGCGAACACAACCGCAGCTCGCCTCGGCCAAGGCGTGATCACGGTTGTGCCGGTCACGTCCAACACCGATCGCGTCTATCCGTTCCAGGTGCTGTTGCCCGCAGACGAGACCGGCCTCGATCTCGACTCCAAAGCACAAGCCGAGCAAATTCGTTCCGTCGCTGTGGAGCGGATCGGCGAAGTGGTCGGTTCGCTCGGATTCGAACTCGCTGGACAGCTCGACGAGGCGCTTCGAATCCATCTCGCCCTCTGAGACCACCGAAAGCAACATCCGCTCTTACCGAGATAGCGAGCGTGCACCCGGCAAAGCGATCGCCGTGCCCATGCTTCGTGTCGGGCGTCGGGCGGTGTTGACGAAGAGCTGCTCTCCGAGGCAGCCCGACCCTGGACATAGTCATCGAGTGCCGCGGCCGCCAACAGACGAGACGAGAGCTGCTGATCAATCGAAGCCTGCTCGAGCACAATTTTTTGGCCAACACTCCTGCGCCGAAGGACCGGACATGCGCCTCGATCCGCTCGGTCTCCGACGGTTGCCGATCGGTCGGATTCACGGCAGGTGTCGCACGAGAATCCTGGGCCTCAAGCGCTGCGACTACGGCAACGCCGTGTTTGCAGAATGAGCCATCTGCTGCGCCGCACAATCGCACGACCACGATCCGTTGTCACCAGCGGTAAGCGCAACTCGGTACACCACCGTGCCTTGAACCCGAGCTTGTACGACCCCGTCAGAAACCGAACCGAGCGACACCCGGCCACGGCCGGCAAGATCAAGGCCGCGCTCAAGAGCACCACTGCTCGCGTTGTCGAGCAGTGCCAGAAAGCCAGACGTATCGTTAGTCGCTTCGATAACTAAAGACCACTGATCTCGCACCGAACATGCTGCGGGTTCTGAGGCCTCAAGAGATGATCTGTCGGCCGCGTTTCGGCCACACTTCCGCAGCCCAAGGCGGCAAAAGCAGACAAACGTTCGCAAACATCGGCGCGGTTGGCCACACCAGATCCGCCTCAACGCAACGAAAAACCGGTTGGATCGGCCGGTTCTCAACAGAGCGGGTGAGGGTAATCGAAACCCCGTATTCAGCTTGGGAAGCTGATGTGCGAGAGGTCGCGATCGTTAGTATTGCAACGGTTCTAGGATCTATGGGCCGCGTTTGGGCCGCAACAGCGTCTCCCTAACTTACGGCACCCATCGAACCCAGGTCCCGATGGGCACGAAACGAAGCGCCTTGCTTCTCCCGCTGCAGCCGAACGGTGGACCAACCCGGGTACTGGCGCTGGAGAGAGAAAAGTGGCAACCTACTCTTCGAAAGGTTTGGGGCGTCGCCATGTCGAAAACACCAGGTTGGTACCACGCCGACGGAGACCCTGTAGGTTCTGAGCGGTACTGGGATGGCACACGCTGGACTGGTGAGGCTGTCGGTGGACCGCCCAAAATCCCGCAAGGTGGGTTTGCGTTCTGGCTAATGGGTTGGACTCGTTGGCTTGACTTTCAAGGTCGCTCGACTCGCGCCGAGTTTTGGTGGTTTTCCCTCTTGAATCTCATCACGTTGATAGTTCTGGTGAACGTGCTCTCCAGTGCGTGGGTCGTCATCTGCGTCTTCGTGATGCTGGTTCCGAATCTGGCAGTCACGGTCCGGCGACTCCACGACACCGGCCGGAGTGGGATGCTGGTGTTGACAACTATTGTGCCGATTGTCGGGTTCGTCATTCTCTTTGTTTGCTCTGTAATGGAGAGCGAGCAGGGCGCGAACCTTTATGGTGCTCAGCCAAGGAATGGCTAATCGGGAGGTTCTACTTTGCGATCCGGTCGACTCCGAGTCTTCCGGGCCTCACGTCGCCCAAGGTGGTCGCTTCCTGACCACCACTTGTTGGACGAAGAATAAACCGGTCATCCGGAAGGTCTTGAAAGGTCTCTGGCCGGACGACAAATTCTTCTCGTCGCTCGAAAGAGGTGGACGCAGAGCGATTCTCGCCGGTTGTTTGACCGTGACTAAGAGTTTTGCCACTCGTCCGTGACTGGTTGCGAGTGGTCGTGGATGAAGCATCGTCGCGCCACGAATAGCCGACCGATTCCGACACAGACTCACTTGAAGACTGAGTTTCTGAACGTGAGGTTGAGTCGCCGGCGGAGAGGCTCGCACCGCAGAACACGAATTGCATTCCGGTTCCCACCCGTTTTGCTGCACGTGTTGACTCATCGGCGCTCGACATTCTGAAGAATGCAGCGTCCGCCGAGTTCCCTCGGCCGAACATCTCGTCAACCGTTTCGCCGTAGTGCTCAAAGATCGTGACGAGTTGGATGCCCCCTTGGCTATTCGATGCGAGCGCTGAGATCCGATCGAAGTGCGCGCCCTCCATCCGTTCGCAGCCTACGATGACAACTAGACGCTTCGAAGAGCGGGAGAACTCGACTTGGCCCATTCGATCGATCAACGCCGACGCGAGAATGGAGCGCAAACGGTTGAGTTCAGTTCTGTGGAGATCAACGTCTATCGCAACTGATGCGATCCCGGCAGACGCCCACGGGAGTGGAGATTCCGATAACAGCGACCTTGGAACTGCTGGGTTTGGGCTAATAAGACGCCGTATGATTTGGTACATTCGGGCCGCGTTTCGGGCAGCATCTGAATCCAATAGGCGCGAAATGGCGACTTGCTGAGCTCGAATCGCTTGATCATTCGAGAGATGCCCCAAGTAGGGATTGTTGGCGGCATCTTCCTTCGACAGAAATGCCAAGATGGCAAGAGTCTTCCGAGTCGTCCAATCATCACCGCCGATGCACTCTGCTACCGCGTCTAGGACGGCTAAGTCTGCATCGAACTCCCGGTCCAATTGTTTGTCCTCAACAAGGTTTGCAAGTATTCCGGCTGGGTTTGATGTGCCAGCGACAGCGTCGTACTGGCCGAACTGTGTCGGTAGGTCGATTCGTTGAATTCTTGTCCCTTGACGATCCGCCAAGCGATGGCCTAGCGGAAAGCCATTCGCACCAAGATCCGCTATATCAACACTGTGGTAGCGCTCGGATTTCAGAATGTTGGAGAGTAGGCCAAACCAAGCAAATCGATCTCCTCCGACTACATCCAGTCGTGGGGTTTGTATCTTCAGGGGGAACCATTCGGGCATGGCGTGGATGCGGCGCTCGACTTCTCTCATCTGTTCTCGGTATGCGGCCAGATTCTTCTGATAGGTGTTTCGAATGGTCTGGGTGGTTCGGTGATGCACTTCCACACGACGCTTGTAGGCCGCTACCTCGTCGTTGTATCGGCGCGGGGCGATCACGTCCCAGATCTGGCGCTGAGGCGGAGGCGCCGGAGGCAAACGGGCTTCCGGCTTAAGAGGCCTAACAGGTCTTGCTAGCTCGGCTTGGCGCCATTCATGGCCAATCGTTGTCAACTGAACCCCAATCCTAAGTGTCGAGACTCACACGACTCGTGCGTGCTAGTCCACCTCGGCCCGCCGGAGCGGACGGCAATCTCCATCTGACAATGAGGGCGCCCCAATTTTCGGAAGCCTGTCACGACGAAACCTCAATGAAGTTGCCTGAGACATATCCGCCTGTGTCAAGCAGCCACCATGGCCCCCCAGTGCTCGATCTTGTGCATCCCAGAAAGGTGAGGCCGTCCACACGCGGCCCATACGCATCGAAATCGTCATACTCAGTTCCCGGGCCATGGCGGACAGCCAACGGGTCATCAATCGGCACTCGTTCTGAAACCTTGTAGACCATGTTGGCGCTTGGAGATTGCTCGGGTGGACAGTTGTTGACTGCCTGCAATGGTTCGATGAAGTCCGACGAAACGAATAGGTTGCCATCCGTGGTCCACCAGCGAGCTCCATCTGAGCCGACTACGCAACCGGCAAAGACAAGTGGGCTGTATAGGCTTCCGAGAGCGCCAGAAATGTTCGCGTCACCCTCAAGGGTGGTCGGCGAGGTCCTCAGCCGAAGCGGCCCCGGATTCATCTGCTTCACTTGGTAGGTCTGGTTTGGGTCTGGTCGGTTGGTGGCGAGGCATTGGTTGGTGTCCTCGGCTTCGCTACTTCGGAGCGGCAAACTTGTGCGCTCACCAGCTTCTGCTTCTCTCGTGTCTGAAAGAACATCATCGACGACTTCGCTGGCAGGGGTCTGTGGCCGCTGATCGGCGGCACCGGTTGGGCTCGCTGCATTCGTTGGCGCGTTGTCATTGAACACAAACATGTACGAAAGCATGCCGACAATCCCTATTGCTAACGCTATGCCAAATGCGGTCCCAGCCCATCCGGCAGCAGGGGATTCTGGTTTGGGGCTGGTTGGCGAAGCGCTCGCACTCTGTCGTTCTCGACGACCGGTTTTGCGCTCGGCTGCTTTTGCCTCCATCGCTGGGATTGCACGACCAAAAAGCCGAGCAATGCCGGTGACGAGGAGCATGACAGCTTTGAGTGCGATTCCGATGAGCCCGACAGCGATGCGTAGCGCAACGAATACGATGCCGAGAACGAATCCGCGTGCTTGGCGATCGAAATTGGCAAATGGGTCAACCATCTCGCCCTCGCTTCGCTTGCAAGGCTGTCCGTGGACTAAAGCCGCTGGATGTGGTGGAGAAATCAACATAGACTAAGAGTCTGGATGGGGGCAAGTGGTGCACGACGAACGTGGAGGCTCTGAGGGAACCGTCGCACTACCCACGCCTTTTGGCACGCATGCAACGTCCACAAGGCCGGGCTCCGTGCTCCAAAATCAAGAGCGGGCCCAGGGATGAGCCGGCTCGGATATCAGTGGAGCCCCGCACCTGGGTGGGAGCTTCCGAGAGCGCCCCTCGAAGTCGATCAATGGAGTTTTCGACGGAAAGGTTGGTTATCGCTAACCCTCCGCATAGTCGTCGCGCTCGCACTTCTGTCCATCCTGCCGACCTCTGTTAGGCCCGATTCTTTGGACACCGTTGCGGCGTTCATCGTCGTGCTACTAATTGTCGCATGGTGCGGCTGGGAGTGGTGGCCGATTCGCGAGGCTCGAAGAATGAATGGTCACCTGCGCGCTGAGGGTTCTCGGTTGGCCGAGTTGGACGCTCAATACTTGCGCTCTGCTGGGGATGCGCCACATTGGTATGCAGTGAACAGGGTTGGCCTGGGACGGTTGGATTTGGTCGGCGGCAATAGCTATTCGTGGCGACAGTTGCTGGCTCATGTCTGCTGGTCCAGCCCAGCGGCAACCTGCGTCGTCGATTTGTCGCGATACGGGCAGTGGCCATCGGAACCGACACTCTTCGAAGCGCCGAGCTGTTTCGCCCAATTCGACCCCCTGATCGCACAGCCTGCGCCGGCCCAGGTCGTTGCGGAAGTCATCGCAGTCAGTAGTGAATTCAGCCGCGACGACGACGCAGATCGAGCAGTTCTGGCAGCGATGGACAGCGTCCTTGCCGGCCAGTGGTCGCTCCCTCGGCTTGCTGGGGCGCTAGCAGCTTTCGTCGGCGAACATGTGAGCCGGAATCTCCGAGCGAGCTACTTGACAACCGACGAGCTGCGGTTGGCATTTGACTACTCCTCGAGCAATCTAATGCCAGACGGAGGTCTAGAGGCTGCGAGGAGGATCTACTCAATCGTAGACTCGTTTCTTGGTGCCGGATTGGGCACAACGAGTGCTCTGCCGGCCGCTATCCCGTGGTTTCGGCAGAGGCCCACGGTTGTAACCACGCAAGTCCCACACGCAACTGAACAGCAGCTTCGACGACTCGCTGCGATGATCGTCGCGAGTATCTCGGGGCACATCGTGGCAGCAGACAGTTCGCCGGGATGCCGTCTCGCAGTCTTTGGAGCCGATCGGCTTGGTCGGGTTCAGCTTGATGCTCTTGCGGCCGCTTGTTCTAACAACGGCGTCGAGCTCATCACAGCGTTCGAATACTTCGGCGGCGAGGCTTTGAATTTCGTCGGCTCAGGAGCAGCAAACACAGTCTTCTTCAGAGCCGCAACGGCGCAGGAGGGTGAGGAGGCCGCTCGGCTGATCGGCAAAGAACATGTCTTTGTTCTTGACTCGACAGCGCGCCAAAGCGGAGTATCAGCGACGGCCACCGACGGGTTCAGCACTGGCCTTAACACCACGCGAACTTCGACGTCTGGCTCTAATCGATCAACCAGTACAACGTCACTCTTCGACCCGAATCGCTTGACGCGCGGCCAGTCGTCATCGGCCGCTTTTTCAGTCGGCCGAACGAGCACTCGTAGCCAGAGCATCGCTCGTGGCGAGAGTGAAAGCCATACAGACACGATCAAGCGATCTGAAGAGTTCGTGGTACACCCCCAAACCCTGATGAGTCTCCCGCCAACTGCATTCATCTATAGAGTCGTGCACCAAAACGGTGTGTACACGGTGCTCGGTGACTGTGATCTTGCGATCACAGCCTCGACGAGGGCCACGAATTTGCCTCGGTATGACGATAATTCTTGGTGGACACGGGCGCTCGGTCACCCGGACCACGCATGGTGCATGTGATGGATGCATTGAGCACCTTTAAGTTCAGCGGGGCACGCAACGACCTGGAAGACTCCGATCGCCGGAGGGAGCTACTTGGCTGGTTGGCCTCCTGCCACACTGACGGCTGCGTAATCACCACAACGTTGGCGAACGATGTCAGGTCTCCTGGACTGCACTGGTGGGTGACCGTAATGCCGGGCGGAATCGGTCCACCTTCTGACTTCATCGCCGAGGCGACAGTTGTTCCTGAGTGGTCACCCGGACGATCGCAGTCTTTGTTGTTCGGCTTCCGGCCACGGCCCGAGGAAGTGACTTCGACGCTCCGCGATAGCGTTCTTTCAGAGCTGACACAGTTCACTTTCCTGCTGCAGATGCGCGCTGTCGGTAGGACCAGCCCCGACCTTCACGATCTGCAGCGAGAGTTGGAGTCCGTATTTGCGAATGTTGCTGGCAACAAGCTCGACACGACACTTGCAGGACGCGTCGGGACAGACCTTTTCTCTGAGCGACACCAAGATCTGGTAGCTGCGGTGGCGCATGGGGGTTGGACGATTTCCGCTCAGGCTTCAGCTGATGAAGCGAACTTGGGCCGCGTTGGTGGATTGGTCGCCGTGTTGCTATCTGACGGCGGCATCTCGTGTCGGTTTGGACAGGGTGGACAAGCCGTCCCGCTTCCAAGGGACCTGCGACGTTGGTACGAAGCACAGGAATCGCAGACGATTTCCAGTCAACAGCTTGCCTCATTGCTCCGAGCACCTTCGACTGAAGTGCCCGGGTTTAGTCTTCGACCGCCTGCCCCATTCGACGTCAACACTGAGGAGTCGACGTACCTCAACGGACGGAAGGTCCAAATAGGTTCGGTGCATGATCGAGCGCTGAGACCGACTGCTCCGTTCGACATTCCTCTCGAGTCGATCAACCGGCATGCCTTGATCTCAGGAGCGACGGGCTCAGGAAAGACGCAAACGACGAAACGCTTGTTGGTCGAACTCCATCGTCAGGGCATTCCGTGGCTGGTGATCGAGCCTGCGAAGCACGAGTATCGGGCTCTGGCAGAAGCCACCGACGCGACCGTAATCCGCATCGGCGATCTTGGCACCCCACCAATGGGACTCAACATTCTTGAACCGCAGCACATCATCAATCCAGACGATTCAGTTGAGCGCTTCCCGCTCGAGACCCACATTGACATGGTCAACGCGCTGTTCCAGTTGTCGTTTCAGACCAAGGATCCGTTTCCTCAGATTCTGGCCACCAGCCTACGCCGGGTCTATTCGGACATGGGTTGGTCGATTCCGCTCGGCGCATACAAACGAGCGAGTTACGGACCAGTGCCGTCTCGCGGCCAGAGACATGAGCGTTATCCGAATCTCGCAGCGCTCCGGCAAGCAGCGATGGACGTCGTCGAGGACACTGGGTACGCAGGCGAGGACCTGGCAAACATGAGTAGCTATATAGACGTTCGAATCGGGAGCCTCTGCGCTGGTACACCTGCGAATTTTCTTGACAATTCACATCCGATCGATATGCATGCGTTGCTAGATCGAAACGTCATCATTGAGATTGAAGATGTCGGCAATGATCGTGACAAGTCCTTTGTCGTCGGCGCAATAATTCTACGTCTCTACGAATTGCTTCGCCTGCTCGGACCTGTTCGCGACGGTGACTTACGCCATGTAGTAGTGGTCGAGGAAGCCCATCGGCTGCTCCGCTCGCCAGCGGAGGGCGCGACTGGGTCGCAGTCGGTCGAGCTATTCTCTTCCCTCCTTTCCGAAGTTCGGGCATTTGGCGAAGGCGTCGTGATTGTTGAACAGATCCCGACAAAGCTTATTTCGGACGTTGTGAAGAACACAGCGGTCCAGTTGGTCCACCGGCTTCCGTCCTCTTCGGATCGCGACGCAGTTGGAAGCGCCATGAACCTGTCGGAAGCCCAGTCCGACTATCTCGTGTCGTTGCCTCCAGGGACCGCAGCTGCATTTCGAGAGGGCATGGACCAACCGGTGCTGATTGGCGTGGATCGTGTCGAATTTGCTGGCACCGGCTACGGGTTGCCGCCTGCAGATTTGCATAGCGACGACTTTGGGCTGGTGTGCGCCCAAAGTTGTCCAGATGAGGTGCCAACCCGACAGTTGTCGGAGGAACTGACCGTCGTGTCAGGGGACTTGCCTGAACTGAGCGTGTTTCTGGAGATCACGATTGAGCTGATGCTTGTTGGTCGCACCCCGTTACCGACCAACGAGCCCTGGGTTGGACGATTTCAGGCACGCCTAGACTCGGCGGAAAAACGAACTGTCTTGATCCGAATGATCGCGGCGCGCATGGTCCAAGCGCGTTGGGCGCGAATTGCTGACTTCTGGAATCCTCACGACGTTGTCCGCTCAGCTTGTCACGTCACGGAATCGATTCTCAACGGATCAGCGGTCAAGCCTGATGTTTGGTTTCCGTCGGGTATCTACTACACATCGGAGCTGCGAGAGCGCAAGGACTTTGACGTGGATTCGGTTGCTCAAGGATTCGGTCAGCAAATTGCCGAGGCGATAGCGGGTCACTCGGATGTTGATTTGGCTCTAAGGCAATCTGAGTACGGAAAATTCCTCAACGATATTTTGCCCGACGGGGCCAGCTTCGCCGATGCATGTCGCAGGTGTCGGCCGGGTGCCACCGATGTATATTCGGCTGGTCTAGAGACGACCTACGGTCGTGCCGCCCTGGCTAAGGAACGTCTGCAATTTGTGCTTCGGCAGCGATTCAGCGTAACGCTGCCGACGGGCGATCGGCCTAATCGTGTCTGATCGCCCACCTCCACCACCTCCACCACCTCCACCGCCACCTCCACCACCGCCACCTGAAGAACCTGAGATAGCTGAGCGCGGCGAAGCATTCCCCGAGCGACCACCTGAAGAACCTGAGATAGCTGAGCGCGGCGAAGCATTCCCCGAGCGACCACCTGAAGAACCTGAGATAGCT
>Ga0209187_1000243_pt1 | contig 114812 bp, 109 predicted proteins | sample BantaG_FD_187430 | JGI IMG/M metagenome (GOLD analysis project Ga0209187, IMG submission 187430) | Marine algal microbial communities from Bantry Bay, Ireland - BantryBay_4 metaG (SPAdes) (version 2) | ecosystem: Host-associated > Algae > Red algae > Unclassified | place: Bantry Bay, Ireland...
AGAATAAAATATCAAACATCAAGCGTGGGCTTTGGGCAAACATGTAAACAAGAAAACCAAACAAGAAGCGCAGTATGTAGTGACGGAAGTCTTGGCGCCTTTGGAAGTTGGAGCGGAAGTTATTCTCACAATAGTTGTTCTGCTAAAAAGGAACTAATTGTTCCTGTCAGAATAAGAGTTTTGCTGGATCCCAGTACAAATTCTGGAAATAATCTTTGGACTAGAGAATTTGCCGAATCCCGCTTGAAGAGTGCTAGCGAAGAAATGGGTGATAGAGTTGAGTTTAAATTAGTTTTTTTTGAAAGAGTTCCTAGTTATCAGTGGAATAAAGGAATGAATTGGATTTATCAAAATGACAATATATTTAATGGTTTTGCAGTCAGGAAAAATATTAATATTTTAATTGTAAAACCAAATCCAATCCTTGATCTATATTATAACGGTTCGTGGATTGCCCCTCATGGGCTCTCTAATTATAATGCTGGAGATTTGCCAAGGTTTATGATGCGCTCAAGATATCATAATTCTTTAAATCCATGTAATAGTGGGCCTGGTTCAACTAATGCTAACACTGCAACATTGCAAGATGGTAGATTAATTCTTCATGAGCTTGGCCATAACTTAAATTTATGCCATCGTGGTGAAACAGGTGGAGTTTGTAGGCCTGGTTCAATTCATGCCGATAATATTTGGTTGCCGCAAAATAGATATGTAATGGTAGATTACTTAAGAAATAACCAAATCTTTCTAGAGGATAATAATAATGTAGCTAATCGAGGAATAGCGGTAGACAATAATGAGAGTTTTATTCAATCTGAAATAACTGATTATGATGACAGTTTAGACTCAATAGACTTAAATAACCAAGAAGAAAACAAACTTGAAATTGATCCACCAATTTGTGATCACTAATTTAAGAATGCATCTAATATAAAATTTTCAGGGTTAACGGGCTTGCCTTTTACTTCAATTTGATAATGTAAATGTGGCCCTGTAGATCTTCCTGTACTTCCTACAGAAGCAATCTTTTGGCCTCTTTTAACTTTTTGGTTTTTTTTGACATGTAGTTTTGAGTTGTGGCCATATTTAGTTACTATTTCGTATCCATGGTCTATAATTACAACTTTTCCAAAGCCGCCCATCATACCAACTGATCGTATCTTTCCATCTGCAGGTGCATATACAGGTGTTCCCACTGCTGCAGCAATATCAAGCCCGGCATGAAAAGATTTTTTTCTAACAAATGGGTTGTGTCGGTAACCATATCTAGAGCTTATCCATCCCTTGGTAGGAATAATACTTGGGGTATGTATTAGAAGGTCTACCTTGTCTTGGAGGTGCTCATATAATTGAGCCATTAATTCTTCTTCTTGTAGGCCAATTTCTAGTAGTTCATTGGTAGCTTCAATTGTTGTGTTCATTTGGGTGTCAAGGTTTTTGTTTTTAACAATATCGAATCTATTTGCAACATCTAAATAGCCATTGATGCTTTTATTACTGCTACGATCTTCATCATTGCTAAATTTACTTTGAATCTGTGGTTGTTTTTTTAGTTGATCATTTTCTTCAATTGGTGTGATTTTTTTATTATTGCTGGTTTCATCAATAACATCTTTAGCGTTGTTTTCATTAATGTTGTCTTCATCGGAATCCATGTCCTTAAATGGATCAAGAAAATCACTAGGTGCAGAAATATTATCATTGTCAACATCACCAAGGTTACCTAGTACTCTTAGCTTGGTAGAGAAATTTTTAAGCCTTTGGATATTTTGGTCAACACTTTCTAGCTTAGTATGATATCCCTTAATAGTTTGAGAAATCTTACGATTTTCAATTCTAAGTTTTTTGTTTTCTGCTACTTCTGTTAGTAGGTGAAGGTAGTTAAGCAAAAGCATTACAATCAATAATGTGAGTATTGAGGCAAAAATTAATCCACCTTGAAATAATTTTGCTGGCAAAACCCATTTTCTGGTTTTACTTCCGTCATCAGGGATCATCATGAATGTATAATGTTTCTGTTTCATAAATTTAAGCTTCAAGGATTAATCTAAACTAAATCTTTGTTTTTTGAAAAATTATCTTTAAATATTATTGCTTGGTGACGGCCTCATATTGTTAGTCGATAACAGATAACCCTATGCACAAACCAGATAACAGGTAGGTATAGAGTCAAGACAATTTGATTAAGTTTTGCTAAATTTTGATTTGAATATGTCAGTTTACAAATATGCAAAAGTACCCGAACATGGCGAGAAAATAACAATAAAGGTTAATGATATTGGCCAAGTTATTCCGGTGGTTCCTAATCAGCCAATAATTCCTTTTATAAGGGGAGATGGTATTGGCGACGATATCTGGAAAACTTCTCAACCTGTATTTGATGCAGCAGTTTCTAAGTCCTACGGTGATTCCAAGAAAATTCATTGGATGAAGATATATGCTGGAGAAGAAGCAAAAGAAGTTACTGGAGAGTATCTACCTCAGGAAACAATATCAGCAATTAAGGAATTTGTTGTTTCAATTAAAGGTCCACTAACAACTCCTGTTGGTGGAGGGTTTAGATCTTTAAATGTTACCTTAAGGCAAGTTTTAGATCTTTACGCCTGCATTAGGCCTATAGAGTATTACAATGGAGTAGCTTCACCTGTGAAAAATCCAGAAAAAGTTTCTTGTGTTATTTTCAGAGAAAACACTGAGGATGTTTATTGTGGGATTGAATATAAATCTGGTACCAATGAGGCCAATAAAGTAAGAGATTTTTTAGTTAATGAATTAGGTGCAAATATCAGAGAGAAAAGCGGAATTGGTATTAAACCAATTTCTCAATTTGGTTCTGCTCGATTAGTTGAGAAATCTATTGCATACGCGATAGAAAATAATTACAAATCAGTAACTTTAGTTCACAAAGGTAATATTATGAAATTTACCGAGGGTGGCTTTCGTGACTGGGGATATGAAGTTGCAAAGGAAAAATTTGCCGATAGAATTATTACTGAAGATGAAGTTTGGAAGCATCATGATGGAAAAACACCAGAGGGTAAAATCTTATTAAAAGACAGAATAGCCGATAATATGTTTCAACAGCTATTAATTCGCCCACAAGAATACGATGTTTTAGCCACTATGAATTTAAATGGAGATTATTTATCAGACATGTTGGCTGCTCAAGTTGGTGGCTTAGGAATTGCTCCGGGGGCAAATGTTGGTGACGGCGTTGCATTGTTTGAGGCCACTCATGGAACTGCCCCAAAATATGCTGGTCTTGATAAAGTTAATCCAAGTTCAGTAATTCTTTCTGGAATGATGATGTTTGAATACATGGGTTGGTCTGAGGCAGCTAAGGCAATAAAAAATAGTTTACAAAAAACTATTGATAACAAAACAGTAACTTACGATATCTTTAGAGACATTGAAGGTGGCAGAGAACTTAAGTGTTCAGAGTTTGGTCAAGAGCTTATAAAAAATATGTAATTTAATTTATTTATAAATTAAGAAAGTTAAAAAAATGAAAATTCACGAACATCAAGCAAAAGAATTATTTCAAAAATATGGTATTTCAACTTCAAAGGGTCGAGTGGCATTTTCTGTTACAGAGGCGGTTGAGGGTGCAAGAAATTTGCAGTCTGAAGGCGTAAAGGGCTTTGTAGTTAAAGCGCAAATTCATGCTGGTGGAAGAGGCAAGGGTGGAGGAGTAAAGTTAGCTAAAGACATTAAAGAAGTAGAAGAACTTTCAAAATCTATTCTTGGGATGCAATTGGTTACTCATCAAACTGGGCCTAGTGGGCAAAAAGTAAAAAGAATTTGGGTGGAAGAAGCAAATCCTCCATTACAAGAATTCTATCTTTCTATGGTTCTTGATCGTGAGCATGCAGGAATTACCATTCTTTGTTCAAAAGAAGGTGGAATGGATATTGAAGAGTTGGCTGCAAAAGAACCAGAGAAAATATTAAATTTACAAATTCCTTATGAAATTGGACTTAAAGGTTTTCACTCATCAAAAGTTGCTAATTTTTTAGGATTAACTGAAAAACATATGATTAAACAACTTGGTAAAATGTTATCAAGTTTATATTTAATGATTTTAGAAAAAGATTGTTCAATTGTTGAGGTAAACCCGTTAGCTGTTGTTTCAAGTGGTGAAAATAAAAAATTAATTGCTTTAGATGCTAAGGTTAACTTTGATGAAAATGCTCTGCCAAGACATCCAGATATTTTAAGTCTTAGAGATTTAGACGAAGAAGATCCATCAGAGGTTGAAGCTTCTAATTATGATTTAAATTATATTGCTCTTGATGGTGAAATTGGTTGTATGGTTAATGGCGCAGGCCTGGCTATGGCAACAATGGATATCATTAAGGCATATGGTTCTGAGCCCGCTAATTTTTTAGATGTTGGTGGTGGCGCAACTGCAGAAAAAGTAACTGCAGCTTTCAAAATTATTTTAAAAGACCCAAAAGTTAAAGCAATTTTTGTGAATATTTTTGGAGGAATTATGAAATGTGACGTGATTGCAGAAGGAATTACCCAGGCTGCTAATGATGTTTCGATTTCTGTTCCGTTGATTGTTCGCCTTGAAGGAACAAATGTGGAAAAGGGTAGAGAGATATTGCAAAATAGTGGATTAGATTTAATATCAGCTAATTCAATGAGTGACGGAGCAAAAAAAGCAGTAGCTGCTGTTAGTTAGGGATTATTATGTCAGTATTAGTAAATAAAGATTCGGTAGTGATTTGTCAGGGAATAACTGGCAAGTCTGGTTTATTCCATTCTATTCAGTGTAGAGAATATGGCACAAAACTTGTTGGAGGTGTTACTCCAGGAAAGGGTGGAAAAGTAGTAGAAGGTTTTAAAGTTTGGGATAGTTGTGAAGAGGCAGTGGCCGAAACTAATGCAAGCGTAAGCATGCTTTTCGTTCCTCCTTTATTCGCAGCAGATGCTATTGTTGAAGCTTTTGAGTCCGGAATAAAATTAGTTGTGGCAATTACTGAAGGAATTCCTGTTGTTGATATGGTTAAAGTTAAAAAATATCTTCAATTGAAGAATTCTTATTTATCTGAAAGTGGCCAAGAAAAATATAGATTGATTGGTCCAAATTGTCCGGGAATTATTACTCCAGGAGAAGCAAAAATTGGAATCATGCCAGGATACATTCATAAACCTGGAAGTGTTGGGATTGTCTCAAGATCTGGAACCTTAACTTATGAGGCTGTTTATCAAACAACTGAGTTAGGAATGGGGCAAAGTACTTGTATTGGAATTGGTGGAGATCCAGTTAATGGAACAAATTTTATTGATGCACTGAAATTATTTAAAGATGATGATCAAACAAAATCAGTTGTAATGATTGGTGAAATTGGTGGTAGTGCTGAGGAAGAAGCAGCCAGTTGGGCTAAGAAAAATTTAGACAAACCAATGGTTTCATTTATAGCAGGAAGAACTGCGCCTCCAGGAAGAAGAATGGGACATGCGGGAGCAATCATTTCAGGAGGAAAAGGCGGAGCAGATGATAAGATTGCTGCTCTTGAGTCTGCTGGGATTAAAGTTAGTCCAAGTCCTGCTGAAATAGGTCAAACTTTAAAATCAATTCTATAACAATATATAATATTTATTTATAAAAAATTAAGGAGAACTAAAAATGTCAAACGAACAAACATTATCAATCATTAAGCCAAATGCTGTAAATAAAAATGTAATTGGTCCAATTATAACTAAATTTGAGCAAGCTGAATTAAAAGTAAGTGCTGCTAAGTTAACAAATTTAACAAAAGAACAAGCGGAAGGATTTTATGCAGAACACAAAGAAAGACCATTTTTTGGTTCACTAGTTTCTTTTATGACCAGTGGTCCAGTGTTATTAATGGTTTTAAGTGGAGAGAGTGCAATAACAAAAAATCGAGAAATTATGGGAGCGACTAATCCAGAAGAAGCCGCTGAAGGAACACTAAGAAAGCTATATGCTGATAATATTGAAGCAAACGCCGTTCATGGTAGCGATTCACTTGAGTCTGCTAAAAGAGAAATTGGTTATTTTTTTGAAACTAATGAATTAGTTAATTGCTAATTTAGATAATAAAAAGAAAGATTACATGATGAAAGAAGTTACTGTTGCTATTACTGGGGCTGCCGGTCAAATTGGTTACGCATTATTGTTTAGGATTGCTGCTGGAGAAATGTTTGGCCCTGAAACGAAAGTAAATTTAAATTTACTTGAGCTTCCAAGAGCAGTACCTGCTCTTGAAGGTGTAAAAATGGAGCTAAAAGATTGTGCTTTCCCATTACTCGGACATGTTCTTTGCACTGATGACTCCTCTAAGGCTTTTAGTAATGTTGATTGGGCTTTGTTGGTAGGTTCAGTGCCAAGAAAAGACGGAATGGAAAGAGGTGATTTGATTAAAATCAATGGCCCGATTTTTGTTGGTCAAGGAAAGTCAATTGCCGATAATGCTAAGCCAGATTGCAAAGTGCTCGTGGTTGGAAATCCTTGTAATACAAACGCCTTAATTGCTAAGGAAAATGCTAAAGGAAAAATCCCAGGTAAAAACTTCTTTGCTATGACTATGCTTGATCAAAATAGAGCCGCTTCTCAAATCGCAGATAAATGTGATTGTAATGTTGGTGATATATCTCAGTTAATAGTTTGGGGAAATCATTCTTCAACTCAATTTCCTAATTTTGAAAATGCTAAAGTTGGAAGCTCTACTCTTGAAGAAAAAGTAAACAATCGTTCATGGTTAGAAAATGATTTTATGACTACTGTTCAAAAAAGAGGCGCAGCTATTATCAAAGCAAGAGGCGCTTCTAGCGCAGCTAGTGCGGCAAATGCAGTTGTAGATAGTGTTAGCTCAATTGAATCAAATAGCAACGATATTTTTTCTTTGTGTATAGAGTCTGATGGTAGCTATGATGTTCCAGAAGGATTAATATTCAGTTTTCCAGTTACTAGTAAGGGTGGTGAAGTAAAAATTGTTCAAGGCTTAAAACTTAGTGCCTTCGCTCAAGAAAAAATAAAAGCAACTACTGAAGAGCTTTTAAAAGAAAAAGACATTGTTGCCGAGCATTTGGCCTAGTCCAATCAAGATTTTTTTCATTTTTGCTATGTATATGAAATTATATTGAAATTTTAAATTAAAAGAATGATCAAATACCCGATCTAACAACTTTTAATCTTGACTACCATAGCAGTTCTAATACTTTATCCCTAAAGTAGTAATGGTAACTCAAAGGTCAATTTTTCATATATATAAGCAAGCCTTTTGCTTTCTAATGCTATTTTTATCCGTAGATATTGTTAGTCAAGAGTCTCCAGAGCCAGAGTTAAATCCTTATGCACCTCCAATGAGCTCAAAAATATCAGCAGACTCAATTCTTTTAGAAGTTGCTGATATTTCTGATGTTGTAAAATATATTGCCATTAAAGATTATGAAATAGCCCAAGAAATTTTTATACATTTATTAAAAAAAGAAATTGAATCATTAAATTTACCAGAACTTGATTTTTCTGATGAACAAACAAAGACTATTATAAATAGCTATATAAATTCTCTTTGGTTTGAGTTTTTAAGAAGTTATAAAATTATTATAATTAAAAAGGGCTATAAAGATAGTTTTAAGCTGTTCATAAGCTATTTTTTTATAAGTGGTTCCTATTCTATGATGATACAGGATGTTGATTCCTTAAAGGTTGTATTCTTTACATTTGCATTTCTTGCTTTGATTAGATCATCTTTAATCTCAGGGTCTCAACATTCTTTGTTAATTAATAAAATATCTAATGCTTTACTAGGGAAGCTATTTTTATTTAATTTAAGACTGCCTCTTGATTATTTATTGAATATTTTTGATAGAAATATAAAAGAAGCAATAAAAAAAGATTTATCCAAAACAAAGATAACTCCAGCTGCAACACGAAATGGATTACATATTAATAGATTAGATCAGTGGAATGTGATTGCTCAGCTTTTAAGAAAAAATTTAAATGATAAAAATACTTTAAATTTTAAACCAAAAAGTATATGTAATTCCTTATTGATAATTAATTAATTATTTTGGAACTGATAACTTGGTTCCAGGGTATATTCTTCTATTTGTAATGTTATTGTTTTTTATTAGACTGTTAACAGATGTGTTGTGTGCTTGAGCAATTTTCCACAAGCTATCGCCTTTTTTGACTACATAATAACCTTTGTTTTTAAAACTCTTTGCAATTTTTCTACTACTATTTGTTGATTTTTTTACAACTTTTATCCAGTGGCCATATTTTAAGTCTTTGCCAGAGCGAAAATTATTAAGCGATTTTAATTTATTTACAGATACTTTATATTTTCTGGAGATACTCCAAAGAGTTTCGCCACGTCTTACTAAATGTTTGCCGTTGGAATATTTTTTTGAGCTTCGTGATCTTCTTGGTTTCTTAGCTTTAGCATATTTAACACCTTTAAGATTTACAGGAATGGCAATTCTTTTTCCCACTCGAAGTCTTCGAGTACTTTTAATTCCATTAACCTTCATAATACTGCGAACATTAGATCTGTAAGAACGAGCAATTCTAGAAAGAGTGTCTCCTCTTTTAACTTTGTGGTAAACAACAGTGCCACCAGCAGTTGGTTTAATACTTGGTAAAGCAACAATTAGCTCATCAGTTTTGTTAAGCGGAATTTTAAGTTTATACTTTTTCTTTGGCGGAGTGAAGCCAATTCTTAATTCTGAATTTAACAGGCTTAACTCGTCGTAATCAACATTGATTTTTTTAGCAATTTCTTTAAGTGATAAACCTCCAGTGACTTCATGTTCTTCATAAGCAAGGCTTGGTTGATAGTTAACATTGGTGATTCCATATTTTTCAAGGTCTCTAGCAATAATTATTGCGGCAATCATTTTTGGAACATAATTGCGTGTCTCAGGCCTAAAGGCTCTTCTTGTTCTTCTCAGGCTCCAAAAATTTCTGGTTCCATATCTTTTAATTGCTCTTCTTACTTTGCCGGATCCAGCATTGTAAGCAGCTGCGGCTAGGTACCATGAATTAAATCGATCATGTAAATCTTTTAAGTGCCTACATGCTGCATCTGTGGATTTAATTAAATCTCTTCTCTCATCAACCCAGTATCCATCATCTAATCCATAAGCACGTCCTGTGTGTCTCATAAACTGCCAAGGTCCTTTTGCTCCAACCCAGCTAACAGCTTTTAAATTAAAGCCACTTTCAATCATGGCAAGGTAGAATAATTCCCTTGGTAATTTATACTTATCAATGATCTTAAAAATAATATCTTGATATCTAGTTGATCTTTCTAGGTAACGAACAAAGTGTCTTTTTCCTTTTCCTGTAAAGTAATTAATCCATTGTTGAACATATTCATTATGAACAATAGGAAATTCAGTCTCAGCAATAATTTCAGCGGTTATTTCTTCACTTGTAGTGGATTCTGTATCTTCACCAACAACTTCACCAATGTCTATTGGTATCTCAACGTATTCATCATCAGTTACGTCAGAGTCTACTATTTCTTCCCTTTGGCTAAAGTCACCTATAGTTTTTTGGGTTGTTTTTTCTCCTTTAAAATAGGAGCATGATGTCAGTAAAAAAGAAAATATTAATGCAATATGTATTGATTCAAATAATTTATTCATAGATTTGACCCTCGTAAATATTAAGTTTAGCTTTCATTAGATATCATAACAATAGTCTGTGTGTTAATAGCTAGATTATTTATTTTGAGGTAATAAATTGAGTATTTTACAAGGACAATCAGATAACGACTTAGGCAATGAAGATCTTTCAAATGAGATTTCTAGAATTATAGATCACTTTTCTAAAAGATTTGTATCAACAAAAAGCCCTTCAGAAGATTTAACCGGGCTTCATAGCCTATTGATAGGTTCAATGGAAGAAATGTTAATTATAAGGGTTTTAGAGCTTTGTAAGGGTAATAAGTTAAGAGCCTCAAAAGTATTAGGAATACATAGAAACACTTTGTCTCAAAAAGTAAAAGCTATTGATTCAAAAATTGTAAAACAAAGAGCAGTTTAAGCTTGTGCTTTGACGAAATTAAACTCAATATCATCTTCTGCTTCAAATTCTTCATCTAAACTTTTTTCTGAATCTCCAAAACATTCTTGAAGAAAAAATAACATAACTTTTCTTACATCTTCCATTTCCAATTTAAATGGATCTAAATTTAATTTCTCTATAAGTCTTTTTAATAACGGAACTACTTCATTTTCTGGCAATCCACTTTGTTTTACTAATAAATAAAACAATTCGTTCCCTTGGTTTTTTTCAGTTTGCAAAATTTCCCCCCAGCATAAAATTTTTTAAAGTTTTTACCTGCTGTGGTTTTAAAATTACCATGAATATTTTTAAAAAATTAAAAAGCCAATTTTTTAGCAGAAAAAATAATCGATTTAATTAGAAGCTTTGCAATATAGGCAGTTTTGTGGATAACCAATGTAAAGATGGTTGATGGATTTATATTAATAAAAGATTAGAATGGGTTGTCGTTTCCATTGTTGCCATTATTAAATCCGCCACCTTTTAAATTTGGGGGAGGAATATTGTTTGGCGGTCCAAAATTATCTGCAGGGTAGTTTTGGGGTAATTCATTTTGGTGATAATCAGCAGGTGAAAAACTTGGATCAACAAAGTTAACGAATTTTGTTAAATGGCCTAGCCACATAAGTCTAATATTTTTTGTTGGACCACTTCTGTTTTTGCCAATTATAAGTTCAGCTTCAGTTGGCGCTCTAGAGTCAGATTCTGGACTTGGCTCTCGGTGTATAAACATTACAATATCAGCATCTGCTTCAATTGCCCCAGAATCTCTTAGGTCAGACAATCCAGGTTTTCTAGCTTCAGCACCAGTTCTTTTTGATCGATCTCTATTAAGCTGAGATAATGCTAAAACAGGCGTGCTTAACTCCTTGGCAATCATTTTAAGACCACCAGTTATGGCGGCAACTTCAAGTGATCTATTTTCAAAGTATCCACCAGGTTTCATAATTTGCAAGTAGTCACAAACAATCAAGTCAATTTTAGGTTCAAAACCTTTTAGTTTAAGAGTAGAAATTAATCTTCTCGATTGGGCTAGAACATCAAATGGGGTAACAATCGATCGATCGTCAATGTATAAATGTGTGCCGGTTAAATCTTCGGCCACATCATATAAATTTTGATAGTCTTGGCCGCTTAGGTTGCCTTTTTTAATTGCCGCTGCATCTATATTCGCAACAGAAGTAAGAATTCTTTCACTCAATTCTCTTTGGGTCATTTCTAGTGAAAAGAATAGTACGGATCGTTTTTGTTTTAATACAGTATTACAAACAATATTTGTAGCCAAAGAAGTTTTACCTTGTCCGGGCCCTGCGGCCAAAACAATAAGTTGTCCAGGTCTAAAACCTTGTATGCAATCATCTACGTCATCAAGTCCAGTTAATATACCTTCTGGCTCGCTACCGTCTCTGTCGGATCTTCTTTCAAACTCTGAAATAGTATCTTCTAATATTTCTCCCAAGTTAACCATGCTGGATTTAACTCGCTCTTGAGAAGCATTAAATATTTCTCTTTCAATTTCAACAGCAATTTGTTTAGTGTCTCCGGTTTTTAAAGCAAGAGACTTACATTTTTCACTAGCATCAAGAAGTTTTCTTCTCCATGAAAGGTCGGCAATAATTCTGGCATATTCAATTGCATGTTCACTTGTGGAGGGGGTAGAGAGAATATCACTAAGGTAGCTTGAGCCTCCAATTTGATCTAGTTTTCCAGAGTCTCTAAGCTGGCTGCTAATTGTTGTTAGATCTATGGGTGTGTGGTCAAAACTTAATTTTAAAAGAGCTTGATAAATTAATTGATGGGCTGGGTAATAGAAATCCTCAATGGTAATAATTTGTTGAATTTCACTTAGCGAATCTGAACTGATAAAAATTCCAGATAATACAGCTTTTTCAGTTTCAATATCATTAGGTTTATCTCCTGGTTGAAAAGCTAGATTAGATTTTTCGTTGGAATATTTTCTTCTATTAGCAGTCACTGCTGTAGTAGGAGAATTAATTTCAAAAGCCATAATCTATAATAGATTATGTTGATATTTCACTTGGGTCTACAGAAAATTTTTCAAAAAAAAGTAAATTTAAGAATGCTTTTTAAGCTTCTACTTCAGCGTCAGTATCTTCTGGTTTTTTTTCCGCTTCAGCCTTCGCTGCTGCTTCTTCTTTTCTAAGCTGCGCTAATCTTTCTTCTGCTTGTTTCTTTTCTAAAGCACTAAGTTGTTCTTCGGCTTCTAAGTAGTCGGCAGTTGAAAATTTATGGTTTGCATTATCAGATAAAACTATAAGTGGAAGATTTAGGTCTATTCCGCCAACTAGCCTAACTAGTACAGAAGATTTACCAACCATTTTAATTGGTTTTGCTAAGATTACTTGTTTCTTGTCTAAATCAGCACCAATTTTAGATATTTCTTCTTGAATATCTTTAGCAGTGATGGAACCGTAAAGCTTTCCCTCGTCACTACATCTAGTTTTGACTTCAATAGTTCTGTCTTGAAGTAATTTAGCAATGCTTTGAGATTTTTCTCTAACATCTAACTTTTTCTTCTCTAGCTTATGAGCTTTGTCTTGATAAATTTTAAGATTTGCATTTGTTGCAGAAACAGCAATTCTTTGTGGGATTAAAAAATTTCTGGCGTATCCAGGTTTAACGTTTACTACTTCCCCGGCTTCGCCAAGATTCATATAGCTTTCTTGTAGAATGATTTGCATAATATTTCCTTTTAACTTGGTTTGTTGTCAGCGCTGTTTGATGTTGCGTTTTTTCGTTCTTTATATGGAGTAAATGGTTTTTTTGAAAATCCTGGTTTTGATTTTCTATTTAAACCTTCCATAAATTTTATTCTATCTTGGCCAAGTTCAGTAAGGTTCTTCACCATTTCTTCTTTTAGCTTTGGGTAATTAGATTTGTCTTCAGAATCTCTGTAGGTATTAAATCTTAATACATCTTCATTGATTTTTAGTTGTCTATGAAGCTCAGTGGTTCCTTCAGGCTTGCAGTTGTATTTTAAGATTGTCCAATGTCCTCTTGGGTTTTTTTCAATAGGGTAAGCAATTTTTTGTCTTCCCCAATCATCAGTACTGCTAACTGTGCCGTCACCAAATTCTTTAATTATTGAGGTACATTTTTCTAAAAGTTTAGATCTAGAATCTTCACCTATATCCATTTTAAAAATAAATATAGTTTCGTAATTTCTTTTTTTAAGTGCTTTAAATTTTTCTTTGTTCATTTATATTTCTCTTAATCTCTCTTAGGTATTCCTAAGTGTTCAATTGATAACAAAGGTTTATCAAGTTATCAAGAACTACTCAAGATAGAACTTAGAAGCAATAATGATGCACAGAAGGTTTATTGAGCAAGTATTACGGGTTTTTAAGAAGCGTATTCCAGTTTCTAGGAAAAGGTGATTTTAAAGTAAGCTTTTTATTGTTCCCAGGGTGTTTAAAGGTTATTTGGCTTGCATGGAGTGCTTGCCGATCTAGGACTAAGCGCGTCATTAGTTCCTTTGGCAAGTTTAGGAAATTTTCTGATTTAGATTTATCTCCATCTAAGACTGGCTTTTTATCTTTAAAAGTCAAAAATGTATTTTCATCGGGATCATACATTTTATCACCAATAACTCCATGGCCTATTGATGCCAGATGAACCCTTATTTGATTAGTTCGTCCAGTGATTGGGTAGCATTCCACTAAACTTACTGGGTATTTTCCTTGATCAGCTGAAGCTAAACAGGGCCAAGAAGGAGGACAAATATTTTTGTTAATTATAAATGCTTTTCTTATAACTTTGAATTTAGTTTTAGCAGTTTTAGATTTAACTCCATTAATAATTTTTTTCACTCTTATCTTAGATGTTTTAGCAGTGGATTCACCTATTGGTGAATCAATAGTTCCGTAAGGCTTAATTAAGTGTCCCCAAACTAAAGCAGTGTAGGTTTTATCAACTTGTCTATTGTAGAATTGCCAGTAAATGCTCTCTTTGGCTCTCTGTGATTTTGAAAGAATACAAATGCCACTAGTCTCTCGATCTAGCCGATGATTTAAAGTTAAAAAAGGATATTTTATTGGATTTTTTTTTAGAATATACAGCAGGGTATTTTTTAAGTATTTACCGCTAGAGTGGACCGGTAAATGTGCAGGTTTGTTTACTACTAAAATATCTTTGTCCTCAAATATAATTGGAATATTTTTTGGGACTTTTGGCTCAGCTCTTGATTCAGTAATATATTGAACGTTATCACCTTTTTTTAGGATATAATCAGCCGATGCTTTTCTATCATTAACCTTTAAATCGTTATTTTTAATTCTTTGAAGCCATGATTGCTCATCAAAATATTTAAATCTGATTGATAAATATTGCAGAAGCGTACTTCCGGCAAATTTATCATTAATGGTAGAATTGTAAGATGTTTGCATATTTCTGTTGCGTTGCAATAATACTATTGAATGCCATTTTTATGAAGAAAAAAAACAACAAAAAAAGCCATTTTTTGAATTTTTATACAATATTTTATACAGATTATCATCTAGCTATTTCCCAATAATAATCATTTCTTAAAAGATTCATCAAATCTATTAGTTCATCCCTGTATGTGCTAATCTGTTATTTAAGGAGACTAGACTTAAATTATTATTTCTATTTGATTTTATGGCATCTAACGAGATTAAAAATTTATTGAAAATTGAATCGAAAAATCCTGATCAATCAATTATTGAAAATGCCGTTGCAGTGATTCAACGAGGCGGAGTTATTGCCTTTCCTACTGATACTGGCTACGCACTTGGGTGTGATCTTTATTTTAAAAAATCTATAAATAGGATCTGCCGAATGAAGGGTAGAGATCCAAATTCACCCTTAAGCTTTATTTGTTCTGATCTTACAAGTCTTTCTCAGTACGCTGTTGTTGGCAATAACGCCTATCAGGCAATGAGAAAACTTTTACCTGGTCCTTATACTTTTGTTTTACCTGCCACTAGACTAGTTCCAAAGCTTCTTGTTAGTTCCAGGTCTACTGTAGGCATAAGAATTCCAGATCATAATATTACTCAGGCATTGGTGAACTCTTTAAGGCACCCAATAATTGGGGCATCTTGCTCAAACTCTGAGGGAGTTGCATTTGAAAGCCCAAGCGATATTGTGAATTGCTTTGGCAAACAAATAGATTTAATTCTAAGTGCTGGAAAAGTAAGTTCTGATCCATCTAGTGTTATTGATTTCACTTCATCAGAGCCAAGAGTTATTCGTGAAGGCAAGGGTGATTTATCTGCCCTTAATATTAAGAAATAAAAAATTACATATTAGGATTTATCTTCTTTAATCATTAATGATAATTTGTTACTTTTAATTAATCCAATTTCTTATGCAGTTAAATACTAGATTCCAATCACAGAAATTAAGAAAAATATTTCATATGATAAATGGATTAATTATTACTTTTGTTTATGGATTCTTGTTAACTAAATATCAAGCACAAGTAATAATTGGTGTCCTTTTAATTTTACTATTACCGATAGATTTATTTAGATTAAAGTTTAAAAAGTTTAATAATTTCATGATCCAAAATTTTCATTTCCTTTTTAGAGAAAATGAAAAATCTGAATTAAGTGCTCAGTTTTATTATTTATTAGGTGTAGCGTTCTTGGTTTTTTGTCTTCCTAAGATTTTTGCTCTTCATGGAATATTATGTTTATCATTACTTGATCCAATTGCAGCAATGGTTGGCATAAAATGGGGAAGGATTACTTGGAATAATATATTTACTAGATTCTTTCAGGATTTTCCCAAGTTAAACAAAATTGTCGGCACCAAAACTGTCGAGGGAACTTTTGCAGGATTTATAATGGCACTTATAGCAGGGGCAATGACTTGGTTTTTACCTTGGTCAAATGTGGGAGAAGTGGCTTTGAATATTTCTTTTGAATCAAAAATTTATCTTAGTGTTCTTGTTGCTATAGTTGCTAGTGCAGCTGAAGCATGGCCATCTCAGTGGGACGATAATGCGGTTGTTCCGTTTTTCTCAGGATTAGTTTCGACGATATTATATTTAATATTATCTTAAATAAATCAACCAAGTCCTCGTTGTTTTCTACGCCAGATTATATATCCAGCCGCAAGTGCAAAAAATACTCCAAAGTATATAAGGCTATTGTCTTTTTTGCCTGTTTCTTCTTCACTGACGTTTTTAGAATCTTCAGCTTCCTCTTCGACAATTTTTGATTCATCTGATTTTTTTCTAGCTCCTAGTAATGAAGTAGGCCCAGATCTTAATGCATCTTCATATGTTTTTTGGTCAAATGAAATTTGCATTGAAGAAATCATCCCATCCAATATTGATGCATGCTTTTTATATACAGATTTAGCTATTGAATAAGTTACTAGGGATGCAATTTTATCTTTATAGGTAGCCAAATATCGTGTGTAAAAACCTGGAATTTCGGATCCATAATGAAGGCTGTCAATCCATTTTTGATTAAGTATTTGTTTTTCTCTAGTGTACTGAACTTTGCTTAAATAATTTTTTCCAACAAGGTCTCTCATTTTTCTACTTTTTTTAAGAAAAGCAGAATATTTATCAAAAGAGTCGTCTATGGGATCTTTGTCTTTGTTTACTATTACTAGAATTGCTTCTGATTTTTCTGAGCCATTATTTGGTTCACAAACATGGTCTTGCTCTTCTTTAAAACAGCTCCAGTTATCTGGAATGTTAATTTTAACAAAGCCTATTTTTTCAACTTTTGCATTGGCGAAAATAGTCAAAAAACCCAAAATAAATGTAAGTATTAGCTTCATACTTTATATAATAACCCTAAATTAAAAATATCCGAAACTAGGTCAAAATTGTGTCGTTTTGTGGTATTCAGAAATTAGTTTATGAATCGAAGATATTTGATCCAATCTTGAAGAAATTAATATCTTATTTTTATTAATTAAAGATAGTGGTAGAGGTAGTTTTAAAAAAGAAATGCTATTGGCCGATTGCTCTTTGTTAGTAAAACCAAATTCATTAAAAAGTAAGCTTATTCCAATATTTATAGATTTCTTATTATTTACAAGAGTTTTATTGTCGATTAACTCCCATTGCTTTGCTTGTAACCAAGAATTAATTAGTAAACACATATTGTTTAACAAAGACTGCTTTTTATGTTCACATGATAAATTAAGCCAATAGTTTTTAGCAGGAAAAGAAGCAAGTGCTTTTTGTTCAAGTTTTTTAAGTTTAGTTATCTTTGGAAAATAATTTAATTTTTCCAGTAATATTTTTTTATTTTTATTGTTTTGTACATGAAGTAAGATCTCGATTGCTCCATCTGATGAATCCATTTTTATCCACTGCTTAGCTTCTATTTGTTGAAAAAGCAATTCTTGTGAAGATTTGTTATTTTCAAAATTAAAATTATAAACTTTGTCTTTGGTTTTAAATCTAAAGACTTCTTCAGAAATTTTATTAACAAATCCAAGTTCTTTAACATTTTCTAGCCATTTCTTTATTACGCTAGAATGAGTAGGTGAATAAATTTTTATTTTATGGGTATTGGTTTGCACAAGCTTTGGGGGTTGTTCTTTAACGCAAGAATTAAGAAAAACTATAACCAATAAAAGAAAATATTTAATCATCTCTTACGTTTCATTATCTTTGGCGAAATAAATTCAAAGCTTATTTCATTGCTTTTCAGCAAGCCTAGTCTGTCTCTAATAACAAAAGATTGATAATCCACTGAGTTCTCAAGCTTATTAATTTTTGATTTAACTAAGCTTAATTTTTCTTTGTTGTTTTTTATTTCATTTTTATGAAAATCTATACTTTGTTTTATAAGAACAAAGTTTAACAATCCCTGAGGATTAAGCACGTGGAAAGCGCCTGCAATAAAAAACAGAAAAAGAAAGTGTTTTATTGTGTAATAGCTAGGGTCTAAAAGTAAAAGAATTTTTTTCATACTAAGAAAAATTCCCCTTGATCATTAAAGTATTAGTGCTTCCAGGATTCATAGTTGGTGGAAATCCTCCGCTTATTACTAATAATGAATTTTCTTCAATAAGGTTTAGCTCTTTAATCTTATTGTGAATATAATCAAATATTTCAAAATTATTAGATTTACTTTCTTCAAAAAATATTGGATAAAGGCCCCTGCGAATATTTAACTGAGAGGCAACAATTTCATTAGGGGTAAATACATAAATTGGAACACTTGGATGGTATTTACTAAGGAATCTTGCCGACTGGCCTGTTCTGCTTAAGCAGGCAATTGCAGCTGCATTTATTCCATTGGCAATATTTACCGCTGATCTTTCAATTGCTTCAGTCTTGGTAATTTCAACGTTAACTTTTCTATTTCTTCTATTTCTTGTTGGGTCGTTTAGTTGATTTGCTTCAGTTTCAATAATAATTTTTTTCATTATCTCCACGGCTTTAAACGGATATTTACCTACTGTTGTTTCATTAGAGAGCATTAGAGCATCATTTTTTTCTAAAACAGCATTAGCAATATCACTTGCTTCAGCCCTAGTAGGCTTTGCGTGGTTTACCATGTGAGTAAGCATTTGAGTGGCAATAATACATATTTTTGCTTCTTGTTTGCAAAGACGGCTAATGATTTTTTGAGCTCCAGGTACTTTGTGATTACCTATCTCTACTCCTAGGTCTCCTCTGGCAACTAGTGCTCCTTCGCAATATTTAATAATTTCTTCTAAATCATTTAAGGCTTCATTTTTTTCAATTTTAGCTATAATTTTTTGAGGAGCGTTTTGTTTGTCTAAATATTCTTTAAGAGATTTAACTTCTTTGTGAGACATAACAAAGCTATAGGCAATAAATTCTAAATTATGATCAAGACAAAACTGAACATCTTCCCAGTCTTTTTCGGAAAGAGTGGTTGCAGCACTTTTCATTGCTGGAATATTTACACCCTTGTTTTCTGCTAAAAACTCACCTTCAATCACACTACATTTGATGATTTTATTTTCTGGTATTTTATCAACCACCTCAAAGGTAAGCATTCCATCATCTAGAAATATTTGAGAACCTTTATCTACTTGATCAAAAAGTGTTTTTAAACTTACAAATATTGGAGATTCAATGCTGTCGCCGCTTCCTCTGTAAGGAGGAGCGTAAGACTTATCTCCGCTTAAGAAAATGTGGTCTCCAGGGTTTATAGGTTTAATTTTATCTTTAATAATATTTTGATCCAAAAGTCCGGTTCTTATTTTTGGCCCTTGAAGGTCGCCAATAAGGGGAATTTGAATGTTTAATTTTTCACTAGCTTCTCTAGCAGCCTGTACCAACTTAAGTCTTGAGTCTTTATCGCCATGGGAGAAATTAATTCTAATTATGTCGGCTCCACATAAAATTAGTTTTGTAACTTCTTCACACGTGGATGTTGCGGGGCCCAAAGTTACTATAATTTTTGTTTTTTTATCTGGTTGTTTCAATTTTTCCGGTCCTTGCTACTTAGCTCTTAGCTTTATTTTCCAATATGCAGCCAAAATTCGCAACATTACAATGGATATACTATATTATTTAACATGGCCGGTAAAAATAAAGGATCTTCCCCTTTAGATTTATTTGTAATCAATGAAGATGGCCAATGGGTTGGTCTAAGGCTTAACAAAAAGTACCTATATGGTTTTTTAAGTTTATTAATTGCAGCTCTCTTTATTTCAATACTTGGTTTATTGGGGTGGTGGACATCAGTATATAAGCTAAATGTTATTGATAGAGACTTGGTTAAAGCAAAATTACAGCTTCAAGCAAAAAATCAACTTTTAACAGATAGTCAATCAAAGCCTAAGGTGGAGATTCAAGATCAAGTTTCCTCAATTAATGCATTATCAAACTCTATAGAAATAAAGTCTTCTTGGCTTAAAATAGTAAACATGAAAAATGGTTTTAATGTTGGTAAAAAAACTTTAGATATTAGCTTTCAATTGCTTAATACTGAGAACAACTCAAGATCTTGGTCTCAATTGTTTGCATTTTTTACTTTTAATAATAATCAACACTGGCAGGTTTATCCTAAGATAGGAAACGCAGTTGGTTTGGATGTATTATTTGCAGAAGGAAATCAAATTAGATATTTTCGTAATAAAAGATATCTTAAGTATTCATTTGCTACCCCAATTTCTTGGCAGGTAGAAGCAGAAATAAATCCAGTTAATCTAACCATGGTTGTTTTTGACGAAAAAGGAAATATAGTTACCCGGAAGACTTTTCAGTCAGAAATTAAAGGCTACAAAAAATAGGTAAATTATGAGTAATAAGTTTTGGGAAGAAATTGAACCGCTTGAAGGTCAAAACTGGCTAACAAAAAAAATAAAAGGCGAAGGTTATCTTGAGTTCCAAGGTCACTTAAGGTTTTCTGGGGAATGGAAAGGGAGTATTTTTTCTAAAGATCCAAAATCACATCTTTTGTTTTTACCTGAAAGCACCATGAAGGGAATGATTACCGTTGAGAGGTTAACTGCTCAAGGAAACATGGAAGGCATAGAAATATATGCTAAATATTTAAAGGTAGAAAAAGGCGCTAAAATAAAGGGCCGGGTAGTTGTCCAATATTTAGAAGTCCAAGAGGGCGCTCACTTCGATGCAGATATTGAGTATATAGGTTCATAGTAAAATTTTTAATAAATTTTTTATTGCAAATTCAACAGGTAAGACTTTAATACCATCAATTTCTCTTTGTTTGTCTCCAAAATAAAAAACAAAGCAGTCTGAATTTGGGTAATCCTTTTTAAATTCTTTTAATCCTTTTGCTTTAAATCTTTTCAGGATTACTCAGCAACTCGTTGTAAGTGCTTGGTAGTAGCAGGTCTATAATTATGGCGTTGCTAAAATTGTGTTTAATCCATGTGGATTTATCAGTCCCTCTGGGGCCCAAAAGAAAGAAGCTTTTATTTTCTTCTTGATTAATAATTCTGGAGTACATAACTCCATTTTGGTCGCATTTTTGGAGTTATGTACTCCAAAATATGTAGATATTTTAATGCTCTCCTGTAAGTATTTGATAATATTAAAATAAAAAAACCCCCAATAAGCATCTATGTTGATACTTATTGGGGGTTTTTTTATTTAATTTGTTTTTAAATTAAGCGATAATTTCAGCAACAACACCAGCGCCAACAGTTCTACTGCCTTCTCTGATTGCAAACTTTAATTCTTTTTCCATTGCGATTGGTTGAATTAACTCAACTTCAAAAGAAATCTTATCACCAGGCATTACCATTTCAGTTCCTTCAGGAAGGGTAATAGCACCAGTTACGTCTGTTGTTCTAAAGTAAAATTGTGGCTTGTAACCTTTAAAGAAAGCAGTATGTCTTCCGCCTTCTTCTTTTTTAAGGATATAAGCTTCAGCTTTAAATTTTGTATGTGGCTTAACAGTTCCAGGCTTAGATAAAATCTGTCCACGTTCAACATCTTCTTTTTTGGTTCCTCGAAGAAGAACACCAACATTGTCGCCAGCTTCTCCTTGATCAAGAAGTTTTCTAAACATCTCAACACCAGTACAAGTTGTTTTGGTTGTGTCTCTGATTCCAACAATCTCTATTTCTTCACCAACTTTTACTACTCCTCTTTCGATTCTGCCAGTTACAACAGTTCCACGACCAGAAATAGTGAAAACATCCTCAATAGGCATTAAGAAATCTTTATCTTTTGGTCTTGCAGGAGTTGGGATAAATGAATCAACAGCTTCCATTAATTTATTAATTGCTGGAGTACCAATTTCTGATGAATCACCTTCAAGAGCTTTAAGGGCAGATCCTCTAATAATTGGAGTATCATCTCCTGGGAAATCATACTTACTTAGTAATTCTCTGATTTCCATTTCTACTAGATCAAGAAGTTCAGGATCATCTACTTGATCAACTTTATTCATGAAAACAACAATTGAAGGTACACCAACTTGTCTAGCAAGAAGAATGTGTTCCTTAGTTTGTGGCATAGGGCCGTCAGCAGCACTAACAACTAGAATTGCACCATCCATTTGAGCAGCACCAGTGATCATGTTTTTCACATAATCGGCGTGACCAGGACAGTCTACATGAGCGTAGTGACGACTTTCTGTTTCGTATTCTACGTGAGCAGTATTAATAGTGATACCACGTGCTTTTTCTTCTGGAGCTTTATCAATGTCAGCATAGTCTTGGAAATTTGCTTTACCTTGATCAGCTTGAGTCTTAGTAATTGCAGCAGTTAGTGTGGTTTTACCATGGTCAACGTGACCGATAGTGCCGATATTGGCATGGGGTTTTGTTCGTTCAAATTTTTCTTTAGACATTGTTAACGTAGCCTCCTTATTAAAGCAAAGTTGTCCTTAAAAGATATTAATATTTATCTAATAGTTTGCTTAGATTAGTTTTTTTATGTAATCAAATCAATAATTACAATCAAAGTTATAGATAATTCTTTCGCATGTATATTGCACTGTTTAATTTTAATTGCTGGGATTATCTCTTTGGTTGTTAGACTATAGGTCAAAATTCCACTATCATTTTCCCAGCATCATGCGCGAGTAGCTCAATTGGTAGAGCATCAGCTTTCCAAGCTGAGGGTTGCGAGTTCGATTCTCGTCTCGCGCTCCATTATTCACCTCTTAAAAGGTTAATAATGAAGAAAAGGTGCGTTTAACCCCTAATGCCCAGGTAGCTCAGTGGTAGAGCACTTCCTTGGTAAGGAAGAGGTCGGGGGTTCGATTCTCCTCTTGGGCTCCACTTTTCGGCTGTACGCAATTTACGGGGGTCAATACTTCTCAAATTTAGGAATTTGAGAAGCTTGTAATTCGCTTTTCAATTAAATAAACTAATTTCAATGGAGGAGAATACAATCACATATACAATTCTTGATGAGTTTAAGAGATTAACTCCTGAGTTTGTTCAAGAGGAATTTTTAAAAAGTTTAAATCAAAAACCAATCTTCTCAAAAAAAAACACTGTTGATTTTATTTTCCATTCTGTTGTTGGTAATTCTCACGAAAAATATAATTGTAAAAAAATTATGTTTTGTGGAGAAAACTTTAAAATATCATCTTATGGAAACATATTAACTCTGTCATTTGATGATGACTCAGATTTAAATATTTGCTACCCATTATTTCTTCTTTATGATTCATTCAAAAATATAATCAAAGACGAATGGGTAATTCCGAAAGAAGATATAGTCTTAAAAAGAGGTTTTTGTAGCATGGTTGTTAGTAATCCAGGCCCCATTATTAGAAAAAATTTCTTCAAAGTTCTACATAATTTAAAACATGTGACATCAGCAGGCGCTGTGTTGAATAACATTTCAGTGAAAAATTTAGAAGATTTCCCTAAGAATACTTTTAAAAAGAAAAATGACTCCTTTTATTTAAATGATAAATTCAATTTTGTTAAAAGCTTCAAATTCAACCTCTGCTTTGAGAATTGCAGAGGAAATAGTTACGTAACTGAAAAAATACTTCAGGCTTTTCACGCTAATACAATACCAATATACTGGGGAAGTGAAAAAGTTCACGATTATTTTAACTCTAAATGCTTTATTGATGCGAGTAAGTTTAATACTTATAAAGGCCTGGCAGAATATGTCTGTTATGTAGACAATAATAAAAATGAGTATTTAAAGTACTTTGAAGAAGATCCTTTTATAAAAATAAGAACTATGTATCCCTCAATGAAAGAAAATATGCATTTCAAGATACAGAAATACCTTGATGATCCGCATACATTAAAGCAATACAATTCTATATTTCATAAATATAAATGCTTGTTAAATCGAAGAATGTATGAATTGAAAAACAATCTTCTAGAACGAATTATAAATTTAAAGTTAAAGTCTAAAATTTAATATGTTTCCTTTCTAATCCGTATATAGTTTGAATAAAGTTTAGCTTCTCAATTATGAATGAAAAGCTAAACTTTATTCTAACTATATAAGGGGTCAGAAAGGTTTAAAGGGGGACTTAAGAGTTGTAGAAATTAGCAAGCGACTACCTATTGTTAGAAAAAAATTGTATAAGCCTCTTTTTTTTTTCTGTTAGAGCAAAGAGAATCTTAATAAAATTTGTTGGTAAGTATTTTGATAAAAATAGAGATTGTTCAAATTCAGAATTTTTCCAATCAATATTTTTTTTTGAAATATCACTATAAGACTCTCTTTGTCCCGCCAAAATTGGGTAAGCACAAAACGACTCATCAAATTGATTTGAGTAAAACACATCAATTGGGAGTTCTATTGGGATGTGAAAATCATAGTTTAAAATATTTACAGCATAAGCATGGGTTGAGTAAAACCTACCTTTAACTACATTTTTACTAATATTTTTGGATTTAACTATAGCTCTTCCGCCTAAATAGAATAGAGTCCAATTTTTATTAGTCTTTAAGAAGCGAATGACTCCGTCAACGGAGACGATATTCTTGGTCAGAATTTCTACATCATCTTCGAGGATTAATATTTGTTTAAATCCATTTTTTTTAGCATTTTTAATTAAAAATTCATGACTGTCAGCACATCCTTTTGCTGGATTTTTTTTGTTCTCAACTGCAGAAAATCTTTCAACATTTTTAATTCCAAGACGTATGAGTTGATTTTGAGTTTCAACCCATCTATCTTTTCGAAAGCTCAAATTTATACAGTATACTCTGTCAAACTGTTCAAACAGATATACTAGGCTTTGTGCTTTTTTTTTGGTCATAAGTTTTAGTATCCTTGTATTTTCAATTTTAGCTATTAGGTTTAAGTTTACGATTTTTTATTGTCAAAAAACTCGGGATCATTTTCTATTTCCTATAAGCGATGAATGTATCTGGTTTAAATATATCCTTGAACACATTTAAGGTCATGACGTAGAGTGACACTACACTATTGATTAAGCTAAAAAATAAAGTAGATATTATACATCACTGTATTTTCAAAAAAAGAATGTAAAATAAAGGTTAGATGTCAAATATATACTTATTTAGAGAACAAGCTCACGAAATTTCTAAATTGCGGAATTTAAAATTCATTCACATTACTAAAACAGCAGGGACATCGCTAGAAAAATCAGCAAAAAGAGAAAATATCCATTGGGGAAAGTTTCATGAGGAATTGAAGGCGACTTGTTTGAAGGCTAAAAGTTGGTGGCACTGTCCATTATCTTCACATTCTAAGAAACTTCAGGAAAAGTATGATTGGTTTTTGGTTTGTAGAAACCCATATGAGAGGATTATCTCAGAATTTCATTGTAAGTGGGGCGGTGTAGGAAAAAAAAGTAAATATTTTACAATCACGATGTTTAATCTATATGTTATTTTCAAAATACTTCGATTTCAGCATTTAGAGAGAGTTTTTAATGTTTTTCAACCTCATTATCAAAAACAAAGTTTATATTTAGAAGGGCCTGCGAGAAAGTTTATCATTCGATTTGAGTTCCTTGATAGTGATTTGAAAAAACTAGCAGGTCTCTATGCAGATGTTGAGAAAATACTTCCCCTTAAAAAGTTGAATGTAAATCAAAAAAAATTCACAACCAAAAACTTTTGGGCTTTAACTATTTATTTGATTAGAATTATATATAAAAATGATTTTAATAATTTTGGTTATAGTACCGAGGCTAATACTCCTAAGTTAAAAGTTTAGCTCTGTTGTTAGAGTCTTAATATCTTCATCCTCTAACAACGATACTTGCCGAAAGTTTTGAAGGAATAATTTTTGTAATTTTTAGTCTTTAATTTTAGAATCAGCTTTAACCTCATGTAATTTAATGTGATTTAGGACAAATATGTATTAATTTATTTACTGCAAGATTAGTATTATCGCAAAATTCCTCATAGCTAATGTAAAGAATCTTGAATTCTTCAATTAATTTTTTTTCAAATAGTTAATAATATATCACATAAGAAAAATCATATTCACATACTCAGAAAATTATTGTTTATTAAATACGTGTTTATTAATTACGTGTATGTTAGGTAAAATTTTATCGTAAACTTTACTATAAATTAAAAAAAATATATTCGGGATTAATAAGCTATGTCAGATAAGTGACAGAATTATAATTCATAGATTTAGTATGATAAATATATGAATTATAATTTTGTTAGAGGCTTTTGGAACAAAATTATTACTCTAGCTAAAAAAATAAAAGATAAGTTAACTCCTTTAACAAAATATTTTAAAATTTTTAAAAAAAATCAACCACTATTTTTTATTCATATAGGAAAGTGCTCAGGGTCAACCATCACCAAAACATTTCAAGATATGGAATCCTGTCATGTGATAAAACCATTTACTACAAAAAATCAAAAAATAATTATATGGATACGCAATCCTTTTTCGAGAATAATGTCTGCATTTAAGTACCAACAGCAAGTTGTTAATTTTAATGCCCTAGAGAAAAACTTTGAACAGATAAAACGAGAATCAATTGCTCCTAAAATTCATTTTGATCAAAAAAGACTGGGGAATAAATATGTTTTTAGCAAAAAATACGATACTATGATGAAGTACTTTAAGTGTCATAATCATTTTTTTGAATCTATTAATGATTCAATGTCAGATGAGGGCAAGATTGCTAGAAAATTACTTAAAATTCCAATAGAGCATATTAACAGAGGTATGTCCTGGTATTTATCAAATGGAAAATTTTTAAAAAAATATCAAAAAAGAATACTCTTTGTAGGTAGGACAGAGAAAATTGAAGAAGATATTAAATCTCTTTCTAAAATTCTTAACAGAGATGCTCCAAGTGAAGTATTTAAAATTCGTAGTACTGAAAGCAAAAATATTTATTTGTCAAAAAAATCTATACAAAATCTTACACAATACTTCAAAAAAAATGAATTCAAGACACTAAAAGTTTTCCACGAGTTAAATTTTATAGATTTTGAGACATATATAAATTATCAAAAACCACAAAAACAATCAGGAGAGTAGAAATAGAATGATAAATAATATTGCAAAAAAAATTATAGAGTTAAAAAATTCACTACTTTTACCTAATGTTGAAAAAAGGACGCTAGTTTTATCATTTCCAAGATCCGGAAATCATCTCACGAGATATTTAATTGAATTCCTAACTTGTAGTCCAACAATTGGAATAATTGATAACCAAAAAGATAATGAAATTTATAAAAATATTTTTCCAGAAAATTTAGATTTTCTTAAGATAACTGAAAAAAAGAATAGGCCAATTTATCAAAAACTCCATTTTATTAATAGGCATGTTGATAAATACAATAAAAGGATAATAATAGTTAGAAAACCAACAGAATGCATTACTTCACATATATTGCAGTCAAAAAATATAAATAATGAAGAAATAATTTTGAGCTGTAAACAATATGTTCAAATTCTATCAATAATAAATAATGATGATTTAATTCTAAAATATTCGTTGCTTATTAAAAAAGATGAAGATGAGCTCAGAAAACTATTTAACTACCTTCCAAACGGAAAAAACTCTAGATTAGAAGACTTATTGAAAAACATAGACTTAATATATGAAGCTTCTAAGTCTGGAAAAAATAGAGCGTGGGGAGGTTATAATTCTAGCTCAAAGATAAATTTCTATACAGACAATCATCAAAATCTAACTAAAGAAATCAAAAGTATTTTCTTAATAGAGTTAAAAAAGAATTTAGCTGCCTACAAAATTGCAATAAAACTTGGGCTTATAAGCGAAAAAACTAGCAATTGAAATGATCACTAATATATTTGTCATGTACTCTCTTTTTAGTTAAAGTTTAATAAAAGATCGACATTGTTTATTAATGATACGAAAGCTATTTAAGAGAGGTTGATTAGTATGTAAAAATAGTTTTTGTTTTGCAAAACAATTAGCTGCTATTTTACTAAATTTCGAATTTGATGTCAGTAATGTTTTTGCTTTTGAAAGTAAGCAGAAGTCTATATCTACATCATTATTTGAAGATATATCGCAGCTGAGTCCTTGTAGCTGTATTTGATTAATTACCAATTCTAGTAATATATGGCTTCTTTTATAAGATGTTTCTGAATAAAAATATTTGTTATTTATGTCATTTGCGCCGTAGTGTAGAGCAGTTACAACCATTGCTTTTTCTACACCACTTTCTATTAAGCGGTCAAAAGGCAGCCACTTATGTATTTTTTTATAAGATAAATACGTACTCTCATAGTAGTCTTTCTTAAGTCTATAATAGCTTCTCTTAAAGCCTGGTTCACACACATCTCCAAGCCTTAGATGTATTACTAATGTGTTATCAGATGGAGCTGTAATTTTTTTATTTTTAATAAAATTTTGTATGGATTCTTCTAGACAATTATAATCGAATTCATATTTTTTATTTTGTAGATAGTGCCTCAATATTGTATTATTGAAAGTATAATTAGTGAGTATTTTATGCCTGTCTTCTTCCCACCGGATTCCTCTTTTTAAGAATATATCAGCGACTCTATAGACTGAATTTTGTTTTAAAACTTTTATTTCCATTTGATTACTTTTTTATATTAATCTACAATTTTTTATTGTAAAGATAATCTCATGTAGCATTTAATAACTCAATTATAGATTAAGCCAGTGCTTAATACTTAATGGAATTCCCCTTTCAAGTGAGGTTTCATTTTTCCAACCTAATTTATTAATTTTTGAGCTGTCAATTAACTTCCTGTAAACTCCATCTGGTTTTGAATTATCTAGTTTAATTATTCCATTATATCCAATTATTTTCTTTATTAGTTTTGCTAAATCAATAATTTTAATTTCTTCTCCAGAGCCTACGTTCAATATTGTATTTTTATTACTTAGATTACAGCAGTGAATTATTGCTCTGGCTAAATCATCTACATAGAGAAATTCTCTCATTGGTTTTCCAGATCCCCAGATAGTTACTTCAGGTTCTCTATTAGCTTTAGCTTCATGAAATTTTCGTATTAGAGATGCCATAACATGTGATTCAGTGGGGTGATAATTGTCATTTGGTCCATACAAATTACATGGCATTAAAGAAAAATAGTTTAATTTATATTGGCAATTAATGAATTCGCAAAGTTTCAGTCCTGAAATTTTTGCAATTGCATATGCTTCATTAGTTTTTTCTAGAGGCCCAGATAATAGTTGTTCTTCAGTTATTGGCAAGACCGGATCTTTAGGGTAAATGCATGAGCTGCCCAAGAAAAGTAGATTTTTCACACCATTTTCAAATGATGAATATATTAAATTATTATTTATCATCATATTTTCATAAATAAATTCAGTTGGATAGTTATTATTTGCTAAAATGCCACCTACTTTTGCTGCGCAAATAATTACCCATTTTGGTTTGTTTTTTTTTATGAATTCAAAAACTTGGCTTTGATTGGTTAAATTTACTTCTTTTCGAGTAGATATTAAAATATTTTTAAATCCTTGCTTCTGCAATAATCGATATACGGCAGATCCTACCATTCCTTTGTGTCCAGCTAAGTAAATTAAATCATTTTTATTCATTGTAATTAAGCTGCTTTATTTTTAATTATTGAAGATGAAATTATTTTAACTTTTGGTTCCATGTGAATTTTTGTTAGTTTTTCTAGTTTATTCAAACATTCTTTAACATCATTTGAGCCGAATATAACTTCTTCAACTGGTAACCCAGAATTAATGCCATTAATAGTTCTAAGTTCGCTATAGATATCAGCTAAAACCATTTGCTTTGCAAGTTGTTCTACTTTTATTTTTGTGGACCAATTTAGTTCTTTTGTTGATTTTGTTGGGTCACCTACAAGTAAATCAACTTCTGCAGGTCTGTAATATTTCTTATCAACACTAATTAATTCTCTATTAGTTTTTCGACATTTACCAGTTTCATTTTCATTATCTCCATTAAAATCTATATCAATGTTTACTACTTTAAATGCAATTTTTACAAATTCTCTAATAGTTGTTGTGATTCCTGTGGCTAAAACAAAGTCTACTGGTTTTTCTCTTTGCAGCATTTTCCACATTCCTTCGACATATTCCCTGGCGTGTCCCCAATCTCTTTTTGAATTAAGATTACCAATAAATAACTTTTCTTCTAATCCAAGAAATATTTTTGCCACTGCTCTGGTGATTTTTCTAGTTACAAATGTTTCTCCTCTAAGTGGGCTTTCGTGGTTGAATAAAATTCCATTTACTGCGAACATATCATATGATTCTCGATAATTTTTAGTTATCCAATATGAGTATAGTTTTGCTACGCCGTAAGGGCTTCTTGGATAAAATGGAGTTGTTTCTTTTTGCGGTATTTCTTGTACCTTGCCATAAAGTTCGCTTGTAGAAGCTTGGTAAAATTTTACGGTTTTTTCTAGATTGGCTATACGAATAGCCTCCAATATATTCAAAGTCCCTAATGCATCAACAGAGCTTGTGTAATGAGGGTTTTGAAAGCTTACTCCAACGTGTGATTGTGCGCCTAAATTGTATATTTCATTAGGCTTGGTTTTAATGATTAAGGAAACTAGAGCTAAGGGGTCAGTTAAATCACCATAGTGTAGAAAAAATTTTGACGCATTTTGAGGCTTATTATAAAATGTATCTAATCTTTTTGTATTCAGACTGCTAGACCTTCTTTTTAGCCCGTGTACGATGTACCCTTTTTTAAGTAGAAAATTCGTCAAATAAGCGCCATCTTGGCCAGTTACTCCTGTGATTAATGCAATTTTGTTCATAACCAATTTATCGGTAGAAATTTAAGGTGGTTTATGGGTTATTTTGACAAGATACAAAATTTTTTTTATGTAGATTAATATATTAGTCTACATAAAGAAAGTAGCAAAATTAAATGTATAACAAAATTTATTATTTTTTAATATATTTTTTCTACTTTAAAAATATTCATTTTCATAAAAATAATATGTGTTAGGCAGTAGGAGCTTTTGAGTAGAAGTAAAAATCTATTACTTCAATGGCTTATTTTTATTTTGAGCCATTGTGTATTTTCTATAAATTTGGTGCCCTATGTTTTTTTGGATTAAGGAATTGAAAAAGTTTTATGTATTATCTAAAAATATAATTTTGTATGTTCTAACCTTTGTGTTGTAATCCAGCGACGTGTAAAGTTTATTAAAAATTCAGGCTATGCGATTTTGAGTTAACCAATTATTTAGGGTAAAATTTTTTCTTTAACAAGGTTTTGATAAATGTCGGTATAATTGAAATACACAGGCCAATTATGAAATTAATTAATCCTATAACATAGAAATTATTGCTGTTAAAATAAAACATTTCCCAATGTGTAATCTTGTTAAATATGTAAAAATTTCTGAATTTACTTTTAATTTTGTAGTTGTTTTTTTGCAGAATTTTTCCTATAAATATGTCTTCTATTTTTTCTACTTTATATTCTGGTTTTAGTTCTCCGTTAAGACTTACGTCTTCAGTAAAGGCAGTTATTGCTTTTAAGTTGAGGTAATAGCCATGTCCTCCGTCAGGATAGTGGCCTTTTAGTCTGGCTATATGAATTAATTTTCTTTCATCCTTAAGAGATTTTCTGAGCATTAAATGGTGGCTGACCCTTGGAAATCTATTTTTTTTTAATGCATAAAATTCGTCTGAATTATGCTGAGTGCTTAATATCTTATTTTCTAATAATTTTAAAGATTTTTTTGTGTAGATTGAAGTATCGTCAATTTTAAAATAAAGTATGTCATCACTATTTATATTTTTTTTTACCCACTTTAACATGTGAAAAATTTTTTCACATAAGCTAATGTAGGAATCACTGCAATCAAGTTTTACTACGTCATTATTATAATTAGTTTCAATGTTGTTGTTGTTCTTTCCAACAAATATTTTATAATTTTTTAATTTTGATTCTCTTATTTTATCCCAATTGTAGCTGTTGTCATGGCAACTAACAAACATAAAAAATACTTCTTTATAGCTTTTATTCACTTAATAGTTTCCTTGCTTACGATATTTTTTAATGGGTTAATGTAATGCCATTTATAATTTATTGTAATCTAGTCTAATTCACATGTCATTTTATGCCAAAATTTAAGGTATGTTGTGTGATTATTACTTTTTGAAAACTGATTGTAAAAAATGAAATTCATAATATTGACATTGTAGCTTAATTCATATTTATGTGTAGTGAATCTTTTTACTCAAAAAATTGACTAAAAAAAAACAATTAGTTTAGAATCATTTAAAAATTACATTATAATTAACTAATATGTATCATGTAAGTAAAAAAGTAGCTTTTTACATTTTTTTATTATCTTTTTCTATTCTCATCATTTCATCTTTTTTTGTCTTCAATGTAAATAAATCAATGTATTTTTTAGACGTAATTTTTGAGCCACCTAAGTTTTCGGGAGTTCAAAAACAATTAACTTTAGATTTTATGTTAAACTCGTCGCATTCTTCTTCTGCTCAGTCAGATTTGGCGGTTTTATTAAGAGCAATGTTTGGAAAAAAAGGTAGGTGGTCTAAAACCTCGGGAATTTATAGTGTAGATTTACCTAGAAATTCTAACTACGTTACTGTTAGGATTGTTGCTCCATCAAAGACTGAGGCTAAAATTTTTTATAAGAGTATGACCAGAGATATAGTTGAGATTTACAGTTCTGCTCTTCAAGAATTATCTGATTCTAGCAAAGAGATGTTGCAGAAAATTGATAAAGAAATTCTTTCTCTCAATGAAAATAAAAAAAATATTCTGCAATTGAAAGATAAGGTAGGTTATTCCGAAAATTTTTTTAATTTGATTAGAGACTTGGACTCCAAAATTGGTACATTGTCTACTCGTAGGATAGCTTTTGTAGACAATATTTCATCAAGAAATATTCATAATTTAAAAACTATATATACTTCTTCTCCCTTTATTAAAGGTCCTTCATTATATATATTGTTTCTATCTTCTTTTTTTATTTCTTTGTTCTTGTCTTTCTTTTGTTTTTTATATTCACATACTTTAAAGCGCTAGCATTTCATAATGCTGTTCACTAAAGTAATCCTATTTTTATTTTTTGGAGCTCAAAGTATAGTCAAATTTGAACCTGCTTTGGTAGATATTTTTTTTGTAACGCTCTGTTTTTGTTTTTTATATTTTTTTTATAATAAAAAAATTCGCCTTTTTAAATTAGATATTGGTTTGTTTTGGTTATATGCTATATTTATTTTTTTTTCATATATTGCAGTTCAATGGAGCGATCAATACTTTGCATCTTTTAGCTATGTTTTAAAGACTATTTATTTGCTTAGCTATTTAATTGTTATTCCTCCATTAATAGGTTTGCTTTCAAGAAATTTAAACGATTATTATGCTGCTTTATATGTTTCATTTTTTCTACATATAATATTAGTTTTATATTTTGAAGTATATCAAAAACGTGAATTTTCAACTGGTCTATCGGTTTACAGATATGTTGGTTTTTTTAAAGATCCTAATGTGGCCGCCCCCTATTCAGTAATATTTATATTAATAACATTAAAAAATATTATAAACATTAATAGCTCTAGTTCATTTTTGTCTAATTTGATATCCAGTAAAATATTAAGAAGTATATTTTTATATTGTATTTTATTTATTAGTTTAATTTTTGTTTTCCTTTGTTTTTCTAGAGGAGCATATTTGAATTTATTGGTATCCTTTTTTATTTTTGTTGTTTTAAGTAGAAAGTTCTATTTATCTGTACTTCCTTTTATTGTTTTTATTAGTTTTCTTTTTATTAAAGGGACGGATTTATGGAATTTTTTCCAGTCTAGATTAAAATTTATGTATTATGATTCGGGTAGGTTTAGCTCTCAAAAATTAAGTTTTGAATACTTATTTGATAATTTATTTCCAATTGGCCCAGGAAGATTTGGAAAGTTTGCTAAGATTTTTTACCTTCATGACACTCACAGTTTGTATCTTAATATAATTGTGGAAAATGGAATATTGCCTTTTATTTCATATTTTTCAATTATTTGTATTATATTGATTTGTCTTTTTAAAGTTTTGCTAGGGAAGCTTGTTTTAAAAGACGACGCAATCCTAATATTTTCTCTAATTTGGGGTGTTTTAGCTCAATCTTTTTTTGTGGGCAGCTCTCATTGGAGGCATTTTTATATTTTACTAGCATTTGGAATTTTTATTATTAATAAATCTTATAATTCCAATCAAGAAAGAATAAATTGAATATTTTATTTTTCACAGAGGTTCCTTCAAAAGGAGTTTTTTCAGTTTTGAAAGATTTAGCCGAATATGGTTTGAAAAAAAAATGTAAGATTACTATTTTATATAGTCCTATTCGTACTTCAGCTAGGTTTTATAAATTCAAATTAAATATTATTGAAGAATATAAAAATATAAAATTTGAAGAGATTAATATAAGAACTGCATTAGGTTTTGCAGATCTATTGGTATTAACTAAGCTGTATAAGTTCTTTTATGATAACAATTTTGATATAATTCATTCCCATTCATCCAAGGCAGGAGGGCTAATGAGATTACTTGCTTTTTTAATGCCTTCGTTGAGGAAAAAAATTATATACTCTCCTCATGCTTATTTTGGGATGAGTGGTGATAAAAGCCTAAAAGTATATTTATATAATTTTATTGAAAAAATTTTAAAAGAAAATGGAAAAACGATAACTGTTTGTAATAATGAGTATTTATTTTCCAAAAATGTTTTAAAAATAAGTTCAGATAAAGTGATTAATATAAATAATTTTGTAAACACCGACAGGTTTGTACCTAGGAAATTTAAGAGAGGCAATTGTTTTCCATTGCTAGGTGCTGTAGCAAGGTTTTCTGATCAAAAAGATCCATTTACTCTTTATAAGGCTTTGGTCAAGGCTCAAGATCAAGTTAAATTTAGATTTGTTCATTTAGGTGAAGGCGAGTTGCTTGCTGATATAAAGAAAGCTTATCCTAAGTATTTTGAATCAAAGTTATTTGCAGTTAAGGAATTTGATCCAAAGCCGGAGGATTTCTATAAATCACTGGATGGTTTTGTTCATTGTATGAAATATGAAGGGATGAGTTTAGCCCCACTGGAGGCAATGTCTTGTGCTTTGCCGATTTGTTATGTTGACACTTTTGATGAAGACCCCTTTAAAGATATTGAATTTGATTTTGCTCTTCGTTCTGATAAATTTGATGTAGATGGTTTGACCAAAAACATAGTTAAGCTAGTTAAATTTATTAAATCAAAAAAAGAAAATCACAATCGCGATAAGATAATTGAAAGCTTTTCAGCTAAAAATCAGGTTCCTAAATATTTTGAATTATATGAATCTATTTTTAAAAAAAAATAAGCACATTTTCAATATTATTTTTTAAGAGAATACTAATTTTTTTTCAATTTTATAGTAACATACTAATCCTGAAATAATACTTAAAATTATCATGATTAAACCTTGAGTTATTCCATTTCCATTTATAAAATTTATTTTTTTAAATAACAATGTACATAATACTAATATGAATGGATGGATCAGATATAAAGAATAAGAAGAGTTTCCAATCTCTATCAGTAGTTTATGTGGTTTAAAAAAAGGTTCCATATAAAGTATTGATATAAATAATCCAAGCATGGAAAATCCTCTAGTCCATACTTTGTAATATCCAGTGAAGCTATTAGGGCTGAAATTTAGATAAATTATGCTGGCTAAAGATATAATGAAAACAGTTAATATAATAGTTAGGCTGAATTTATATTTTCTGTGTAAAATATAAGCGAGTATTCCAAGTTGAAATTCAATAAGATATGGGCTAGTTACGAAGTTAAAATATGAGTTATCATATTTTAAAACTCTACCTAGTAATACTAATGCTGTCATAAATGCTAGCTGAATGAACATTTTATTTTTTTTGAAAAATAAAGATAATCCTGCTATAAAATAAAACAAAAATTCAAATGATAATGTCCATCCATTTTGGATTAAAAACTTATGTCCACTTGGTAGTAAAAAATATGACGAAAGTATATTGGTTTCTCCTCCTGATGAATTAATTAATGATGGCCTAATTAAGTAAACAACAAGAGCAGCTGAAGTTAAAAACCAATATAATGGTATAACTCGCTTAATTCTTGATTTTAAAAAATTTATAATATTTCTTTTTTTATTATTTAATGAAAAACAAATTATAAAGCCTGAAATTATAAAAAATAAATCAACACCATACCCACCAATTTGAAATAAAGATAAATCATAATTAGTTGTTCTTCTTATTTTAAATTCTACATGAGATAACAAAACCATAATTGCTGCAATGGCTCTTAAGTATTGTATAGATATAAGTTGCACTTACTATAAATAATATCATAATACTTTGTTTAATTTTATATGAGTTTTTGTTTTCAATATACAGGTTAATTGTCGAATTAAATTTGAAGAAAATTCTGATATATTGCCACTGTTATAACGTCAATAAAACTTTCTTTTTTGTTATTAAAAGCATGATTGGATCTTGTGAATATTTTTTCACTACTTTATCTTGCCGTATATTATCATAATCCGCAAGTACATGCCGATTATGAGCATACTTTACTAATTAAATCAACTGCTTAGGTTGTAATTCTGAGTTTTCTTTATTCTGGATTTTTTTGCCGAAATTCTTTTAGGAGGGCGCGGTTTTCGGCTTCTTGCTCAGGAGTTATCCAAAAAAGTGTGCCATGTTCTTCTATAATTTTTGGGGACTGATCAATCATGGACTTCAGGACTTTTTGTTCAAGTTTTATTTGGTTATGAATTTTAGCAGCATCTTGATTGGCTACGAACATGATTGATCCTTTGAGGATTCCAGCAGTAATTATAAAAAAATATGATGTTCTATAGGTATTAATAATAGTTTTAGTAGCTCTGTTTTTTAAAAACCCTTGATATTTTTTATTAAGATAATTAATTCCATCAGCTTTATAATTTTGCCAATCAATCCAAGAAATTGTAATTTTATTTTCAAAGTTATATTTAAATGGATATGGAATTCGCATCATTAGGCTAAATGGAATTTTAACCCAAGAGGTTGTGGTTCTATCAGCTTGTAAGTTTTCTAATATCGAATGCTTAGGATTCTTGTTTTCAATATAGTTAAGGTACTCATATATTTCTTGTTCGGCTTTTTTTATTCTTTGATTTTTTGATTTTAGGCTTAATCTTTTATCATGTTTTGCTGCTTCAAATACAAGCATATATAAATCAAAAATCTCTTGATCTAGTTGCTCAGGTGTTAAATTAAAATTTTTTGGGAATTTAAATTTAACATAAGCCTTTCTATAAAACATCCCAGGAATAAATCTTGGCTTCTTTACCTTGCCCTTTGGTTTAGATATTATTCCAGATGGTTTATCAAAGCTAACAACATCAATTCCTGCTATTTCGATCCCAACTAATTCTCCATTAAGAAATTGAGTAATATTATTAAAGTTAATAGTTTTGCTAGTGTTTAATAAATTATTGCAAATTTCTGCTTTTAAAAGATTTGAGCAGAGAATTAATATTGAAAGTGTTTTAACCATTAGATTTTGGTTTTTAGATAGCTTTTTATACTGTTGAACCATTTTTCAGGCTTATCTTTTAATTCCAAAATCATTTTTAGTGAAAAAATACTTAATATTGGCTGAAGCATGTATCCCCACTCTTGTTCAAGATGAGATGGGCCTGTTAAAAATAAAAATAATTTAAAATCTGGGATTAAATTGCCTAATTTTTTTTGTTTCCAAGCATCAGGGTTAACTAGATTTCCACCATAATCAATGATTTTTGTTCCTACATGCGCTTGTAAGGCTTGATTGTCAATCTTTTCAATTTTGGCCCAATCATTTGGATTAATATCTACTGCAATAGTTGAATATGCACCTAGAAAATCTTCTAATGCTAAATTTGCATAAACCGTGTAACCATCTTTTTTTACATTATGTATACTAGATTGAATTAGTCCAACACCCCATCGTTTTTTTATTTGTTTTTGTGAGTCCTGGATGTTTTTCACTTTTTGGCCAGCGCTCTCTCCGTCCTTTTCTGCTGTTTTTTTATCCCCATTTTTCTTTTCGCCCTTAATTAGGCCTTTGAAAAAAGACTTTATATTTTTTGGGCTAAAATAGTTTTTAAGGCTTAGTAATGATTTCCATCCTTCAGAGTTAGCAAAAAGAATATCGGTTGCGGAGTCTTTATTTAAATATACTCCAGTCATGCCTAGTATTTTTATTTTTGGCCATTTAAATTCATTTGGCTGTTCTGGATTTTTTACCAGCCCTAGAGCAAGTGCTATTCCCCCATTGAATCCAAAAAAACCACCTAGTTTATGTAAAGCATTTCTGTCTCTTTCAATCATTAAAGGAATTATAATTAGTTTAGTAAATGGTCTTTTATTGGTTTGTTCAATAATTGCTGATTTAATTTTTTTTCTTATTTCTATATCATTGAACATCAATGTAACATTATAGACGTATGAATTATGTTCATCATGTGGTACTTGCTGGATTCCTTTAACGGAGTTATTTAAATAGTTTTGAATATAATCTATGCTTTCAATGGCTGTTTCTTGATCAATCTCTACTAAAATATCATCATCTTTTAAAATAATTGAGTCTATTGTTAGTTTAACAACTTTTCCATCCTTAGGTATGACTTTGTACAAAGGCTTATCTGTACCCCTTGCTAGCTTTTCTTTATTCTGTTTTCTTTCTTTAGCTTTTTTTAAAAGATCTTCCTGTTTTTTAATTCTTTCTAGCTGCTCCATTAAGCTTTCCTCGCTAAAGCTAATATTTGAATTAAGCGAAAAAATTAGCAGTAAAACTGTAAGCAAGTAGGATAAAATGTTTTTCATGTTAGTCACCTAAAATTTCTCCCCAAAAATAAATTGAGGCTGAGTTTTTTAAAAAGTAAAATTTTGAGCCAGTGTTAGCAACTTCTTGTAGAACAGGGTGAAGGGATTCATCACTGGTGAAGTAGGTAATTGATTTAATATTTGTTAATGAATTTTCTTTAAGAAGTTCGAGGTTTTTTTCTAAATCTTCAAGTGTTTCAACTTTTTTAGGTCGCTTAGTCTTTATTAAGCATTTTAATCCATGTAAATAGGCTAAAACACCTGCTTGAGATCTATCTATTACTGGGGGAATCTTTAACCCTAAGATTGGCGATATAATTTTTAATGTTTCAGAAATATTAGTTTCGTATGGTGGAAAAAACTCGGCTTTGTATTCCTTGTTTATTAATTTATCTAAGCTGTTTTTTACTTGTGTATATGTATTATAATCAGTTTCAATCTCTACTCTCACATGAGACCTTTCAAGTTGGGAATAGAATATAGAATCTGATAATTGATTAAGCTTTATTTTAAATATGTTAGAACTAAGGCCTATAAAGTAAAAAGAATCATAAACTTTTATAGCCATATAAGGTAGTGGTTCAAAAAATAATAACTCTACATTATGTTTATTTGCAGACATCCCAAACAATTCATTTTTATTAAAGTCTGGGGCGTTTATATTTTGTGATTGATAACAAAATTTAGTAGCTACTACTGAACCCGTCAGTACAGCTGCTAGTGATCCATAGCCAAACGATTTTATTGCTGTATATGCTTTGATTGCGTTTGGGTGATCTTTAGCGTTTTCAATAAATATTTTTATTTGATCCTCAAGTTTTAAAGCTTTTATAAATTCTTGATCTGAGCTGAACTTGAAAAATGGTAAAAATGTAAAAAATTCATTCCATAAGTTTCCTCTGGGATTAAAGTTATTTGAAAGTATAAACCTTTCAGGGTCTTTTAGGATTTTTCTGGCAATTAAGTGTAAGCGTAGGTTTTTATAAATACGAAAGTTTAGGCCAAAGATACTAAGAAAAAAATTACTTGTAGAATTATAAGGGATTGCTTTGTTTCTTATTTTTAATCTAAAATTATTCCAAGATCTTAACATGGACCTATAGTGATTTTGGGATCTAAAATAATTTATAAACTTATTAGTTAGTTTTTGCCTTTTAAGGATTTTTATTTCATCTTCAGTGATTATTTCTTGGCGGAGCAAATAATCAATTATGGTTTGATGTTTTTTATGAGTTGGAATTGCTCTGTTAGATTTATAATAATTTTCTATTTTTTTAAATATATTATAGGAATCATAGTCCAAGTTGAAATAATTTGAGCCCCAAATTAATTTTGTATCTCTTAGAATTGGTGTCACGCTTGCAACACTTGAAATGCCTTTGACTGTATGTTTTATAATAGCTTTTGGAGCGGTGACCGGGAGTTTTATTATTGTAGAAAGCGTTTTTAAAGTGGTTTTGCAGTTTAAAGCGTAACTATCTAATGAAAATAAAAAAAGTATTAATAGTGTAAAAGTCTTTTTTTTCATTAAATGATAGTTCGTTTTAATTATTATTAGTTAAGCTTTCTTTTTAAAGGGCTTTAGTTAATATTTGTTTAACTTCTTTTTTACATTCGTCTATTGATAAACTCCATAAAGTTGGGAATCTTCTGAATTTTTTATTAAGTAGTTCAGAGACTTTGTCAACTCCTAGTAGTTTGATTTTGTCTCTATCTAGGCCTGTGTTTAAAATAGCATTAGACATTATATCATAAAAGGATTCACATTGCTCAAGAACTATTTTATTTAAGGGTTTTTCTAATAATGATATTTCTAAAGCAAATGCTTCCCAGAAATCAGTTCCAAATTTATTCTTTATTTCTTTTAATCTTAAGTTATATTTTAAATCTTTTTGTACTTGAAGCCTTAATTTGGGTTTTATTTCTTTATGTCTTAAATATGCATTTTTTGTATGCTTAGAAGGTGCCCAGGCTAATGCTAAAGCTACAGATTCAATTTTATGGTTATTGTATGCTTTTCGCATTTTACCTCCAATCAAGGCACCTCCTGGTATGCCAGAATTTTCTATGGCTTCAATTCCCTTATTTATTTTTCCTCCTACATGATTTTCAATTGCTTTTTCAACTTCTTTAGAGGCTTTGGCGGCCTCATCTTTAGCTTGAGTGGCTAGAGTTTTAGCGGCTTCAGTGTCATCGGCACTTTTTACAGCTTTGCCAGTATTTTTAGCATTATCTTTTGCTTCTAAAGCTTTTTTTGCTGCTATAGCAACTGGTCCTTCTTTTTTAGCTAGTTTTTTTAATTTGGTGGTTTTTCTGACTTTTTTATATAAAAAAGTCGTAACAATAATAGTCGTAAGACCTCCAAGCTTTATTGCTTCTCCAGTTTCATCCCAAGTTTTAAATACTTTATTAAAAATTCCATCCTTACTATTTTTATAACTAAGCTTTATTGTGTCAGCAGTTATCTTTTTCCCAGATTTAATATTAGCATTTATACTACTAGGGTCCACTTGTTCATCTACAATTAAATTCACAAAATCTTCTAGTTCTTGTGAATTATAATCAATTGATAATAATAGAAGTTCGTTTACTTCATCATCAGTAATTGTCCCAGAATTAAAAATTTCTTTGAATCTTAAATTATTTTCTTGATCTAGATTGTCAGCCAAAAACTCTCTAACTTCTAGAGGTACGTCTTTAAGGGTGTTTGGTGCCTGTAGGATGTCGGCTTTATTTACATTGGGAATTTGGAATAAAACTTCTTTTAAAGTGTCAGTATTTAGCTCATTAAGGGCTCGGTAGTCGATTATTAGGCTATAAAAATCTTCCCCAACTGTTATAGGTTGCTCTAGTCCTTCTGATACTTGTATAAAAGGAGAAATATCTTTAGCTGCTTTTAGTATTGTATAGTCAGTTTTTTCTTCAGAGCCTGTTTCTAGGTTTTGATTGGCTTTTTCAGAAGCAAGTTGTTTAGCAAATTCTTCCAGACCAACGCTGTCTATATCTAAAGCAAAGCTCTCAACTTTTTTATATATTTTAACTTGTGTACTATGATTTTTTTCCCCAGATATTATATTAATAAAAGCAATTGCTCTATCGTTTCCAAGTGCTTCTATTAAAAAAGCCATTGTTTCATCTTCTAGTTTTAAGTTACTATTTAATGTTTCTTTTTTTAAATCTTCTTTAACAGGTTCATCAGTTTTAATTTCTGTTTCAGAGGCTTGTGGTTCAACTTGATCTGCAGTAAGGGGATTATTTGTAGTTGAAGAAGTTACGTTGGTTTTTGGAGTTGGTTTTTCTGCATTTGTTTTATCTTCCTCTGCCTTTTTTTCTTCTAGGTTTGCCTCAATAATGTATTCTAGTTTGTCGAAATCATTGGTATTGGTGGATTTCGGTGATTCAGGTTTTTCACTTTTCCCAAATAGGTTTCCAAACTGTGATTGACAGTTGAGGCTAAGTACAAAAAATAGTAGTAGGCTGAAAATTTTCATATAGTTCAACCTTTAAAGATAAATGCCCATTTAAGTCAATTTTTAAAAGCTAAATTGATGAACTTATTTAGCTTTATTAATTGCTCGTTGCGATATTTGTTAGAATATAGTGAGGACTTATTTTTTTGAATACATACTAAGCTTAACACTCTATAAAATGTCCATACTTTTTGTAAAGGGATATTAATGAATTCTATTTTGACAATTAATCTTAAAAATATATGGTTGGTGTCACGATGAGTTTGGTTAGTTTTTTTATTGATTTAAGAAGAAATAAGTCACTTTTCTTGATGACCAAAGTTTTTTTAATTAATATTATTTTTTGTAGTTCTCAACTATTATACTCTGAAACATTATCAGATTTTGCAGTCAACTCTGAAGATATGAAATCAATATTATTAATTCAAGAATTTGCCCGGAAAGAATCAGGTTTTGCAATAGATTTAGAGAACCTTCATGAATTGCAGTTTAAGATAAATATAATCGAAACCTCTGGAGATACTCACAGTTCAGAGAATCTAGATAGGCTCAAGAACCAATTTGAAACCAAAAAAGAAGCTTTTTTAAAGGCTTGGAAGCCTAAATATAGCTCAGTATCAGTATTAGATAGAGACTTGAAGATTTACGTTAGGAAACTATATTTTTCTACAGAAGAGAAAGAGGACTTTGTTGGTTTCTCAGCCAAGGCTATTGAAGATCCTCTTCCTGAGAAAAACTCTATATTTTTTAACTTATCTTTAGTAGCGGATGATGAGCTTGAAAAAGCTTTTGCTCATTCTCGTGAATATCGCGCTGCAATCATAATGTTAAGTGGTCTTTATAGAGAATTTCTAAGAGAGCTAGATCCCTTCAAAAAACAATTAAAGCAAAATATTTATTTAATTGAGCTAGCTAAGGTTAACAAAAAGTTTAAATCATCTGATGTAGACGGTATTAGATATAAAACTAGATTTTTCGGAGCTAATTTAAATAACCTCATACGAAAATCTGAAGAATTAAATTATTTTGATTTTTTAATTGATTCTATTTTGAAAAGAATTGAACATGGTCCGAATACAAAACCATTAGTAAACTTAGTGAGAACATTTGCTTTTAAAGTGGTTCATGTATTAACTGGAGCAGGGCTACAAGGTATATTGCCTTCTTTAGTATCTGTTGGTGGTGAATCAGCTGATGGAAAATCTTTTACAGCAAAACAGTTAGAGGACGTTGTTAAAGATTTAAATCGGGTTTATGGAAGAGTAGTTTCAGAAAGCCAGTCAGGCCAAGTTGGCAGAGGAGCTACAAGGGAAATGGCTGCTAATCCTAACCTTGTTGGTCATGGTATTCCCGATGGTGAAGAGCCAGAACGCCAAAAAGTTTATATAGACTTTAGCGATGAAGCCCAGCGAACAATGCTGAAAAATGCTATTGAAAGTTATAATGAAAACAGAAGAAGAATTCGCGCACTTGATAATAGAATTAACGAACTTGAGTATTCATCGGCAATAACTACCTATAGTCAGGCAAGTTCTCAAATTGATACTGTTAAGTATTTAATAGAGTCTAGGGATTCACACGATATAGATAGTAAAATAAAAGATATTGATGGTTTAGTAAGGACTCTTAAAAATATATACTCTAAAATTGATGATATAGAAGAACTTACCGACCTAACAGAGTTTGGTATAAGGCCTGGAATAGAAGGCTCTACAGATGAGGATAAAGATGAAAAAGATGAAAAAAAAGGTAAAGGCCAAGATCTAGCTGAAAATACTGATAATAAATTTTTACATAGTAGCGGTTTAAGGCAAATAAGAAAAGATTATATGCCGTCATCAAATATTTCAGAATTGATTATTTTTTTACTAGCTAAAAGGGAAAAGTTGGTAAAACTAAAACAAGACTACAGTATCACAGATATTCATAATCTAGATAAAAAACAAATGGACGCGATTTTAGGTCTTGAAAAAGATTACAACAGTGCTTTAAAAAGATCTTTATTTCATTTACGTAATATTGTTGAAAGCATATCCATGGGAGAGTCTAAAGAAAATTTAGAAAGACTAAAAAATGAAAGAAAAGAAGTTGTTGCTTCTATTTCCCCTTCTAAAGATCTTGTAGAGAAAGCTTTAGAGCTTACTCCTTTTTTATGGTCTGCCCTTGGGGGTGATCAATATAATGAAGAAGGAAGAAAAGCTGCTTCTAGAGCAATAAGAAGTAGTAATATTAGCCAGGTAATATCTGCCTTTGTAAATCAACATATTAAACCTTTGTTTGATTCAGATAGATCTGCAGGAGCCGTTGTATACAGAGGTGAACTGCCTGCTTTAAAAAGAACGGACGATAAAAAATATCAGCTTAGGATTAGTTCAGATCATTTTTATTTTAATTATGCAGTAAACTCAATTTCTATTTTTGCTAATGATGTAGAAGATTTGAGTACAAACTATTTTAGAAATCAAAAATTCCTTGAAGATCTTGAAGTTGATGAGCAAGAAAAACTTACAGCATTAGAAAAAGAGCATGAGAAAATATTGAGTGAAATAACTTTGTCACAAAAAGCTCTATCATATCATCATAGTTTGCTTAGGGTTTTTTATTCAATAACTGCTCAAAGCACTGTTGCTGCTCAAGATGGTGTAAATTCTGAAATAGTTGCTGAAGCTTACGAGGAAATGAACATTTCAGAGTTTAAGGAAACTTTTAATCTTGCTGGTTTGAAGGAATTATTTAAACTCCAGAAAAGTGCGGCAAGTAGTGCTGAAAAAAGTGATAAAGTATATGTTGGTAAATATGCAGTTACAACTCTTTTAAATGAATTTGAAGTATATTTGGATGACCTGAAAACATTAGAAAAAGATTTTAATAGCAGCAGAGTTCATGAGATTGAGAATTCTAATTTCTTAACTAATTTGCGTGCCTTGAAAAGAGATATTTTTGAACCTGTAATTTCTTTGTTAAAATCAGCTTTGAATTCAGAAGCTAATAATCAAGTACCTTTTTCTAAAAATGTTGTAAATAGGTATAATGATTTATCTAGTAAAGCCTCTGAATTATTATATAAAGCTTATGAGGATTTAGATGCACAAGATGATATCTTCGAAGAAACCCGAACTAAAGAGACCAGCGCAAGAAAACAACTTAGCTCATTAATTAGCAAAAGAGAGTCTTTAAAAACCGATATTGAAAGAGATAAGCAATCAATATTAGATATTTCATCTGCTTTTAGACGAACAATACGAACTATTGCCGATAATTTTAATGCCCATCTTCCAACTACTTTAGATTCATTAGTTGATAGAGAGTTCTCTTTTCAACAAAGTGGAGAAGAAAAAAGCCCTAAGATTAAGTCAACAGTTGAGAGTATAGCTCGATTGGTTTCAGAGGATCAGAAAAAAGCTTTTTTAGCAGAGTTAAGAACTGCATACGATTCCATTGATGATCCTGCGTCTTCTTTTAAACAAGTACTTGAATTGCTAAGAACAGGTGATCTTTCAAATTTTGAAGACATATTAGCTACTTTGTACGTGTATGAACTAACATACGATTATATGAAGGGATCGCTTAAACAGGGTATGACTTCCCTTAATAAAGCTTTAACTGATGCAAGTTCTTCTGGAATTATTAGTAATTTTCAGCCAGTAGAGTTCACAAGTGAAGAAGGGTTAGATCGTTTTATAAATAATAAAAGAGCTACTAAATTTATTCGAGAAATGATTCAAAATAGTGATAAATCCTTTGATTATGGAAATTTAATTATAGTGTTGCTATATAATTTAACTGAACACGATAAAATTTTACTCAAAAGAGCAAATGAAAACAATATAGACTTAAACAATCCAGAAGAGTACAGGGTGTTATTCGATGAAATGAAAAGAGAAGGATATTTTGAGGGTGTAGAAAGTGGAAAATACTTACTTGAAAATATCTTAATGCTGGATCAATTAGAGGCTATAGAGGCTGAGAAAGTTGCAGAAGATCAATTGCGAAAAATAGTTAAAAGAAACGAAATAGATTATGAAAAACTATTAAGCAGTGATGTTGCTTCAGAAATGGAAAACCCTATAGCAACATTAAGTAGGCTTTCTGGTAACAGCTCTCATCTCCAGCCTCCAACCAAAGAAGATTGGCTTTTAAGGTTAAATAGTTTACTTGCTACAGGCCTTGATTCTAAATCTGTATTTACCAGCCTTGGTAATGCTGTTGGTTTTAAAGTTAAAAGAAATTCTACCAAAATAGATGAAAAAATAATAGATTATCTTTTTGATAATGGGTATGCAAACACTATGACTGGTATTAGAGGTACTGTTAGATTAACTCAGCCACTGTGTGCTGAGATAGGTAAAAAAGCTGGAATGGCAATTATGAGAATAAAGTCAAAAGGTTTTCACTTACCAAATGAAGTATGGTTAGAGCTTGTTTCTAGTGCAAAAACAGGTGTTATTGAAGTTCAAGTATTTACCACTGATAAAACAAACAAAGATTTTACTTTGGCTACTTTTGAGGTTTCAATGGAGATAGCTCCTAAAATTAGATACCAAGATTATGGCAATAATTTTGCAGATAAAGTTGATAGTTATTTGAAAAAAGCAATATCTGAAAAACAAGCAAGAATATTAGCCTATAGAATTATAATGGGCATGAGGACTAAAAAATCTTTGCCAGATAGTATTGATCCTCAGTCAATTGAGAGTCTTTGGCCCAAACTTGGATTTTTAGAAATAGCAGACCCAAATTTTTTGAATTCTTTTCATCAAGCTGTGGAGAAAATTTATGAAGAAATTTTATTTTTCACACTCTACTCTGAAAATAATTTTTTATTAAATGATACAATCCAAAGTGATGTTATCAAGACCTCAAGGGATAGAATAGTAAGTGCATTGAAAAACTTAATTACATCAATTCAAGATACTGAGGGTGTTACAAACAATAGAATCGACTACAGCGTTCATCCTTTGTTAAGGATGCTAAAGCCATATTTAGATCATTTGATTGAATCCGATTTGCCAAAACTTTCAGATAAAAACTTAAAAGAATTTATAAAAGAAGTATCTGCAGATATTGTTCAATTTACAATTAATAGAAATAAAGTTTTTTATAATTCATTAAATCAAGAGCTTTATAGGCATTTAGTTGATGGTGAAGTTTTTACTGCAGAAAAATTGAATGAATTAAGAAGATTGCATGAAATTAAAGGAATTAACCCAGAGGACTTGGATCTAATTGAAAGATCCATTAGGGGTGTTTTTAATGAAACCTTGCCTGTGTTAAATGAAGAAGAAAAAATTGAAAACCTTTTAACAAGATTTTTAAGATTTTTTGGTTCAAAAGCAGAGGGAGCAGCTTATTTAGTTTCTAACAAAAGAAAAGAAGATAAGCATCGCGAGAAGCAAAGGGCTGAAGCATTAAATACTGAAATGGCTAGTCCGCAATCAAATAGAGGAATTATTGGCTCGTCCATCTGTAATTCATTATTAAGCCCTTAAAGATAATTACTTTTAAGATTCACTTGTTAAAAGTATGAACTCATTTTATATTGATAAGATAATATATGGCTATTAATCAGAATAAAAAATATGTAAATGCTCTTTTTCTTGTTGGAGCAGCTTTAGTTTGGTTTATCTCAAAATACTATATTGAGGTATTGCTCGGTACATTGAATGTAGGAAGAAACCTTGGAGTTCTTTGGTATGATATTTTACGTCATGGCCTTCCTGTGCTTCTTGGTCTTGCAACCTTTTTGGTGTTCACCAAGCATAATAAAATAAGAATTTTTGCTACTGATGCAATGGGCGAGCTGATTAAGGTAGTTTGGCCTGGGCAAAAAGAAGTTAGAGCAGGAACGATTGTTGTAATTATTACGGTTATTCTGTCCGGCATTGCCCTTGGAATGGTGGATTGGCTTTTTTCCAATATTGTAAAATTAATAATCAACGCCTAGCGTATTTTAATTTTAAAAAACTGCTTTATTTGACTTGATTGAAGCAGTGCATTTGTTAATTAATAAAATCTATGTTTATGGAAACTGATGAGAAAAGTACGTTTGATTCTTTAAATGATCATCAGGAAACCGCTACACCGGTTGAAAGTACTGGAGAGCCAACAGAAAATTCATCATTATCTTCTGAATCAGATGAGTTAAGTGCTGATTCTTTATCGGATGATTCCACCCCTGAAAACGAGAATAAATCTGCTGATTTAACTGCAGAAAACACTAATGAAACTCCAGAAAATACAGTTGATTCTAATAAAAAAGATCAAGTTGATACACCAGAATTGGCTGCTAGCGATAAAACAGATGAAGAGTCTTCTGAGGAAGAGGAATTTGAAAAAATTGAAATCGATTCTTCTAATCCAAACATGCGTTGGTACATCGTTAATTGTTATTCTGGCTACGAAAAAAGAGTAAAAAAAGCTCTTCAAGACGAAATTGGTCGCAAAGGACATGAAGAGCATTTTTGTAATATTGTTATTCCTCAAGAAAAAGTCGTTGAACTTGTTAGAGGTAAGAAGAAAAGCTCTGAGAGAAGGTTTTTTCCCGGCTATATGCTTGTTCAAATGATATTAAATAATGAGACTTGGCATACAGTAAATAATGTTCCAAGGGTAACTGGATTTGTTGGTAACTCCAATAAACCATCTCCATTGCCAAAGTCCGAGGTTAAAAAAATTATTGGTCAAATGAATGCTGGTGCAAATAGCGCTAAACCTAAGTATTCATTTAAAGAAGGAGATCAGGTTAAGGTAATAGACGGACCATTTTCTAACTTTAATGGTTCAGTTGAAGAAGTTATGCCTGCTAAAAGTAAGTTAAGGGTTTTGGTTTCGATTTTTGGTCGAGCTACCCCGGTAGAGTTAGATTATATTCAGGTTAAGAGGGTTTAAGCTTCACAATGGTGTGAAGAATAAACCTTTAAAAACTAGGAGTGAAAATTAATTAATATTAAAATATTAGTTAATTTTTTCGTTAGAACTAGAAAGGAAAGAGAAGATGGCAAAAAAGGTTAGTGGTTTCATTAAACTACAAATACCCGCGGGCAAAGCAAATCCTGCGCCACCTGTTGGTCCAGCACTTGGTCAACATGGTGTAAACATCATGGACTTTTGTAAGCAGTTCAATGCCAAAACTCAGAAGCAAGCAGCTGATGATGTTTTGATACCAGTCATTATAACTGTCTATGCTGATCGAAGTTTTACATTTATCACCAAATCCCCACCAGTTGCAGTGTTACTTAAAAAAGCTGCAAAAATTAAAAGTGGATCAGGTGAACCAAATCGTAAAAAGGTTGGCAAGGTTACAGAAGCCCAGGTTAAACAGATTGCAGAAACAAAAATGGAAGATTTAAATTCTTTTACTATGGAGTCAGCCATGTCACAAGTTCGTGGAACAGCTGTTTCTATGGGTCTTACGGTGGAGGGATAATATATGGCCAGCAAAAGACATTTAGAGAATTTAAAATTAATCGATCTTGATAAAAAATATACTCCAGATGAAGCCTTGGCTTTATTGGAACAATTTAAGTCACCAAAATTTGATGAAACAGTAAACATGGCTTTTAGATTAGGTGTTGATACAAGACAAGCTGATCAACAAGTTAGAGGAGCTGCTACTTTACCAAATGGAGTTGGCAAAAAAGTAAGAGTATTGGTTTTTGCCAAAGGCCCTAAAGCAAAAGATGCTACTGATTCAGGAGCAGACTTTGTAGGCGCTGATGATCTTGTTGAAAAAATACAAGGTGGTTGGTTAGACTTTGATAAAGTAATTGCAACTCCAGACATGATGCCTGTTGTTTCCAAAGTAGCAAGAGTGTTAGGCCCTCGTGGCATGATGCCAAATCCAAAACTTGGAACTGTTACTATGGATGTGAAAAAAGCGGTAGATGAAGAGCTAAAGGGAAAAGTTGAATTTCGTGCTGAAAAAGCTGGGATTGTTCATGTTTCTATTGGCAAAAAATCTTTTGGAGCAGACAAGTTAAAAGAAAATTTGGCTGTTGTGGTTGAGAATATTATGAAACTTAAGCCTTCTTCGTCGAAGGGATCATATGTAAGATCAGCTACTTTATCAGGTGCTATGAGCCCTGGTATATCATTAGATACTAATCTTACATCACAGCTTACAAAAGGGAGTTCATAGTTATGAATAGAACAGAAAAAACTCAATTTGTAGATGAGCTTAAATCAAAGTTTACCAAAGCTAATGGAGCTTTTCTTGCTGAGTACAGAGGTCTAACTGTAGATCAAATGTACGGACTAAGAAAAGGTATCATTGAAGGCAAGGGCGAGCTGAAAGTTATTAAAAACAGACTTGCAAAAATTGCTGTTAAAGGTACAGATTTTGAGCCATTAACAGATCACTTAACTGGTCCACTTGCAGTTGCATTTTCTTTTGATGATCAAGTAGCAATTGCTAAGGCATTAACTACTGCTGCAAAAGATGCTGCTGTTCCCTTAGAAATTAAAACGGGAATTGTAGATGGACAAGTTTTAGATTTGGCTAAGATTAAAGAATTATCTAGTCTGCCAGATCGTCACACATTATTATCTATGCTTCTAAGTGGTGTATCAGGACCTTTACAAAATTTTGTAAATGTAATGACTGCAACTCCTAGAAACTTAGTAAACACATTAACATCATTAAAAACCAAAAAGGAAAAAGAAGCGTAAAAGCTTAGGAGGATATAACAATGGCAAATATGTCACAAGAAGAACTATTAGAATCAATCGCAGGAATGAGTGTTTTGGAGTTGTCTGAATTTATCAAAAAAATTGAAGATAAATTTGGCGTAACTGCTGCTGCACCAGTTGCTATGGCCGCTGCTGGAGCACCAGCTGCTGCTGCAGAAGAAAAGACTGAGTTTGAAGTTGTACTAACTTCTGCTGGTTCAAGTAAAATTGGCGTAATTAAAGAAGTAAGAACTTTAACTGGCCTTGGTCTTAAAGAAGCAAAAGACTTAGTTGATGGAGCTCCAAAAACAATTAAGGAATCTGTTACTAAAGACGAAGCAGAGAAGATTAAGAAATCTTTAGAAGCAGCCGGCGCAACTGTTGAATTAAAGTAAATAGTCTATGTTGAAAAAACATAACTTTTCTTTAGATTTAAATGGATTGGTTTGTCCAAATTGGAGAAGCGAATCTGTAGATTTGTCTAAAAGCACAAAAAGTTATTATTTTTCAGTGATTAGATTAAAATTTATAGAGTTAGTGGTTAACGCTGCTAGCTCTATAAATATGTTTTTATCTAAAGCACTTAACTACATAGAAAACCATTTTTTTAAATTGCAAGATTTAACCACAAAAGATGTTTTCCTAAGTAGTTATTGTTTTTCGTTTAGTTGTCAAAGTTGTTTATTAAAAGTTAATCAAAATTTATTTAAGAGGTGAAAATGTCAAATCAGATTCAAGAAAATTTCAATTCAGTTAAGAGAGTTAGAAAAAGCTTTGCTAAAATTGAAAACCCTATTGAAGCTCCTAATTTAGTTGCTATACAGAAAAAATCTTTTTATTCTTTTTTACAGGCAGATACTGCTCCTGAGGAAAGAAAAAACATTGGTCTACAGGCAGTTTTTAAGTCTGTTTATCCAATCAATGATTTTAACAATACTTGTTCTCTTGAGTTTGAAAGCTATTCAATTGAAAAACCAAAGTATGATCTTGATGAGTGTCGTATACGTGGAATGACTTATGCAGCTCCGGTTAAGATTACTGTTCGGTTAATTGTTTGGGAAGTGGATGAGCAAACTAAAACTAGAAACATTAGAGACGTAAAAGAACAAGAAGTTTATATGGGCGAGATTCCATTAATGACTGATACTGGTTCCTTTGTAGTCAATGGTACGGAAAGAGTAGTTGTTTCTCAGCTGCATAGAAGCCCAGGTGTATTCTTTGATCATGATGGTGGCCAATCTCACTCCAGTGGAAAATTATTATTTTCTGCCAGAATCATTCCTTACAGAGGAAGCTGGTTAGACTTTGACTTTGATCCAAAAGATTTTTTATATTGCAGAATTGATAGACGAAGAAAGCTTTTGGCTACTACTTTAATTAGAGCTCTTGGTTATAATACCGAAGAAATTTTAAATCATTTCTATGATATTGAAGCAATTCAATTAGATAAAAAAGGTTTTAAAAGAGCAATTAATACTGAAACAATGAAAGGCATGAGAGCCTCTCATGATATTAAAGATCCTAAAACTGGAGAAGTAATAGTTAAAAAAACTAGAAGATTTTCTAGCTTAGTATTTAAAAGATTTGCTGATGCAAAAATGAAGCATATTCCAATTTCTGAAAATGAATTAATTGGAAAAGTTTTATCAAAAGATGTTATCAATCCAACTACTGGTGAAGTAATTGCAGAAGTAAACACAACTTTAACTGATGATTTAGTTCAAGATATTAAGTCTGCAGGAATAAAAGAATTTAGCATATGTTTTATTGATGGAGTTTTAGTTGGTTCATTCTTAAGAGACACTCTTGAGATGGATCCTGTTACCAATCAAGAAGATGCTTTAATTGAAATTTTCAGAAGAATGAGACCAGGCGATCCTGCAACTCCAGAATCAGCATCAAAATTATTCGATGATATGTTCTTCAATCCTGATAGATACGATTTATCTAATGTTGGTAGATTGAAATTAAATTATAAATTTGGTTTAGAAACCTCACTTGATCAAACAGTTATGTCTAAACACGACATAATGAAAACTCTAAAATATTTATGTGACTTAAAAAATGGTCATGGAATGATAGATGATATTGATCATCTTGGAAATCGAAGAGTTAGATCTGTTGGTGAACTGCTAGAAAATCAATATAGAATTGGTCTAGTAAGAATGGAAAGAGCAGTTAAGGAAAGAATGAGCCTTCAGGAAATTGAAACCTTGATGCCTCATGATTTAATTAATTCAAAACCAGTAAATGCAATTATCAAAGAATTTTTTGGTACTTCTCAATTAAGTCAATTTATGGAGCAAACAAATCCTCTTGCTGAGATTACTCATAAAAGAAGATTATCTGCACTTGGGCCCGGCGGTTTAGCAAGAGAACGAGCAGGCTTTGAAGTACGAGATGTACATCCAACTCATTATGGACGTATTTGTCCGATTGAAACACCTGAGGGACCAAATATTGGTTTGATTTCTTCATTGGCAACTTTTGCCAAAGTAAATGAATTTGGCTTTATTGAAACCCCTTATAGAAAAGTTGAGTCTGGTGGAGCTATTGGTTCTAAAATAGAATATTACTCTGCACTTGAAGAAGAAGGACACACAATTGCTCAAGCAAATTCTGTGAATCAGCAAACAAAATCTATTACTGAAGAATTTGTTCAAGCAAGAAAACGTGGCGAACCATCACTAGTAAGGTCAGAAGACTTATCTTTAGTTGATGTTTCTCCAAATCAACTTGTATCAGTTGCCGCATCTTTGATTCCGTTTTTAGAAAATGATGATGCCAACCGTGCATTAATGGGATCAAACATGCAACGTCAAGCAGTGCCCCTTTTAAAATCCAAAGCTCCACTAGTTGGAACTGGTGTTGAAAGAGTTGTGGCTAGAGATTCAGGGGTAACTATTGTTGCCAAAAACGATGGGATTGTTGAATCTGCCAGTAGTTCACGAATTGTTGTAAGAACTGAAGGAAGAAGAACAGACGGTTCTGAAGTTGATATATATAATTTAACTAAATACAGACGTTCAAATCAAAACACTTGTGTAAATCAAAGGCCTATTGTTAGAGCCGGAGATAAAATAAAGCGCGGTGAAGTTATTGCTGATGGTCCTTCTACTCAATTAGGAGAACTTGCTCTTGGTCAAAATGTGACTGTAGCATTTATGCCTTGGGGTGGTTATAACTTTGAGGATTCAATTTTAATTTCTGAAAGATTACTAAGAGATGATGTATTTACTTCAATTCATGTTGAAGAATTTGAATGTATTGCTCGAGATACTAAACTTGGAAAAGAAGAAATTACTAGAGATATTCCAAATTGTAATGAAGAAGCACTTAGAAATCTAGATGCCACTGGTGTTGTAAGAATTGGTGCTGAAGTAAAAACAGGTGATATTTTAGTTGGTAAAATTACTCCAAAAGGAGAGACTCAATTATCTCCTGAGGAAAAATTATTAAGAGCTATCTTTGGCGAAAAAGCTGGCGATGTAAAAGATACATCATTAAGAGTTTCTCCAGGTGTTATAGGCGTGGTTATTAATGCTCATATTTTTTCAAGAGAAGGTATTGATAAGGACGAAAGATATCAGCAAATTGTTAGAGATGAAGAAGAAAGACTTCTTAAAGATCAAGCAATTGAGATTACTGTAATTAGACAAGCAACTTTGAAAAAAGTTAAAAAATTATTAGTTGGTGCAACATCAATTGGTAAGCTTTTGTCTGAGGATGGAGAGCAAACATTGCTTGAGCATGGAATAACTCTATCTGAAGAAGGCGTTGATTCTCTTCCTTTTAATTTATTAAGACACATACCTCTTGAGGAAAAATTAGAAGCAAAGCTTACAAAGATTATGGATTCTGTAGAAGAACAAATGGATCTTGTAAGAATTAGTTTTAATGAAAAAATTGGCAAACTTAAAAAAGGCGATGAACTTCCTCCAGGCGTAATTAAAATGGTAAAAGTATCAGTTGCTATTAAGAGAACTTTATCTGTTGGCGACAAAATGGCTGGTAGGCATGGAAACAAAGGTGTTGTTTCAAAAATTCTTCCAGTCGAAGATGTTCCATTTTTAGCAGACGGTAGTACTGTTGATATAGTTTTGAATCCATTAGGTGTACCATCTCGTATGAACGTGGGACAGATCTTAGAAACTCATCTTGGGTGGGCAGCTAAGAAAATGGGCGAGAGGCTAAACGCAATGGTTGAGTCCTATAGAATCGAAGCTCTTAGAACTTATCTTTTAGATGTTTTTACAAAAGCAGAGCAACAAGAACATGTTAAAAAAGCTAGTGATAAAGAGCTAATTAGAATTGCCAAGACTTATCATGAAGGTGTGCCTATGGCTACTTCTGTATTCGATAGAGCAGACGAAGAAGATATTCACTCTATGTTAAGAGCGGCAAACTTGCCAGAAACTGGTCAAGTAATTTTATTTGATGGTAAGACTGGCGAAGCTTTTGACCAAGATGTAACTGTTGGAATTATGTATGTACTTAAATTACATCACTTAGTTGAAGACAAGATCCATGCAAGATCAATTGGGCCATATTCATTAGTAACTCAACAACCTCTGGGTGGTAAAGCCCAATTTGGTGGTCAAAGACTAGGGGAGATGGAAGTTTGGGCAATGGAAGCATACGGTGCAGCTTACGGATTACAAGAAATGTTAACTGTTAAATCAGATGATGTAGCAGGTAGAACAAGAATGTATGAAGCAATTGTTAAGGGAGAAAATATTTTAGAGCCTGGCTTGCCAGAGTCTTTTAATGTTTTAATTCAGGAATTAAAAGCTTTAACACTCAACTGTGAATTAGTTGAAAGTGTTGAGGTACAAGGCTAAAGCCTTTTGCAGATAGAGGAATAGGTAAGGACAAATATGAGAGATTTATTAAATTTTTTCGACAAACCAACAGATCCTATAAGATTTGAAAATGTTAAGATTTCACTTTCGGGCCCTGAGAAAATCAGACAATGGTCCCATGGTGAAGTTAAAAAACCAGAAACGATTAATTATCGAACGTTCAAGCCAGAAAAAGATGGTTTGTTTTGTGCCAAAATATTTGGACCAATAAAAGACTACGAATGTTTGTGTGGAAAATATAAAAGAATGAAATATCGTGGAGTAATCTGCGAAAAATGTGGTGTAGAAGTAACACAAGCTAAAGTAAGAAGAGAAAGACTTGGTCATATTGAGCTTGCTTCTCCTGTTGCTCATGTTTGGTATCTTAGATCTTTGCCTTCAAGAATTTCTGCCATGCTTGGTGTAACTTTAAAGGATGTCGAAAGAGTTCTTTATTGTCAGGCTTACATGGTTACAGATCCTGCTGATACTGAATTAAAAATGGGTCAGATTCTTAGCGAAGAAGAATATGAAGAAGCTCAAGAAAAATTTAATGATTCTTTTGAAGCTGATGTTGGCGGAAGTGCTATTAAAGAAAACCTACGTCAAATTGATTTGTTAAAACTTTGTGATTCTGTCAGAGAAAGATACGACGTTTGTAAAAGTGAAACTGAGAAAAAATCTTTAATGAAAAGATTAAAAATCGCTGAAGCTTTTAGAGAGTCAGGAAACTCTCCTGCAGAAATGATGGTTGACGTGCTTCCTGTGCTGCCACCTGATTTAAGACCACTTGTTCCGCTTGATGGAGGAAGGTTTGCTACTTCAGATTTAAATGATTTATACCGAAGAGTTATTAACAGAAATAATAGATTAAAAAGATTGCTAGAGCTTGGCGCTCCAGGAATTATTATTAGAAATGAAAAAAGAATGCTTCAAGAATCTGTTGATGCTCTTTTTGATAATGGTAGAAGAGGAAAAGTTTTCACTGGCTCTAATAAGCGTCCACTAAGATCTTTGTCTGATACTTTAAAAGGTAAAACAGGTAGATTTAGACAGAATCTTTTAGGAAAACGTGTAGACTATTCTGGTAGATCAGTAATTGTTGTTGGTCCTGAGTTAAAACTTCACCAAGTAGGAATTCCTAAAAAAATGGCTTTGGAATTGTTTAAGCCTTTTATTTATAACAAATTAGAAGAAAGAGGTTTTGTTACCACTATTAAATCTGCCAAGAAGATGGTTGAAAATGAAGCTGATGATGTTTGGGATATTCTTGCAGAAGTAGTGAAAGAGCATCCTGTTTTAGTTAACAGAGCCCCAACTCTTCATAGATTAGGTTTGCAAGCATTTGAACCTGTTTTAGTAGAAGGAAAAGCTATTCAATTACATCCATTAGTTTGTACAGCTTTTAATGCTGACTTTGATGGTGACCAGGTAGCAGTTCATGTTCCTCTTTCTATTGAGGCACAAATTGAAGCCAGAGTTTTAATGATGTCTACAAACAACATCCTTAAACCTGCTGATGGAAGACCAATTATTAATCCATCTCAAGATATTGTTTTAGGTATTTACTATTTAACAAGAGCAAGACCAGGAGCTGTTGGAGAGGGAAGAATTTTCAAAGATAGAGAAGAAGTTGCCCACTCTCACACAATTGGCCAAGTAGATTTACAAGCAAAAATTTATTGTCGAATAAATGGAGAAAGAGTTGATACCACAGTTGGTAGAGTAATTCTTTCAGAAATTATTCCAACTGAAATTCCTTTTGCTTATTACAATAAGACACTTGATAAAAAGGCTTGTGGTGAATTACTAGACCATGCTTACAGAAAAAGTGGTCCTAAAACTACTGTAATTTTAGCTGATAAATTAAGAACTATTGGTTACACGTATGCGACAATGTCTGGTACTTCAATTGCTATGAATGATATGATCATTCCTAGTACAAAAGAAAAATATTTAGATTCTGCTTATAAAGAAGTTCAACAGATTGAAGATCAATACACTGAAGGTTTAATTACTGATGGAGAGAGATACAATAAGGTTATTGATATCTGGTCACAAATTACTGAAAATATTTCAACAGAAATGATGAGAGAAATTGGCTCAGAAAAAGTTACCACTGCAAAAGGTGAAGAAGTTGAAACTCAATCTTTTAATCCAATTTATATGATGGCAGACTCTGGTGCTAGAGGTTCAGCTGCTCAGATTAAACAACTTGCAGGTATGAGAGGTTTGATGGCTAAGCCATCTGGTGAAATTATTGAGACACCTATTACTGCAAATTTCCGTGAAGGATTAACAGTGCTACAATATTTTATTTCTACTCACGGAGCTAGGAAAGGTTTAGCAGATACCGCTCTTAAAACAGCCAACTCTGGTTATCTAACTAGACGTTTAGTTGATGTTGCTCAAGATGCAGTAATCACTAAATGGGATTGTGGATCTACCGATGGATTAATTGCCTCAACTGCACTTGAGGGAGATGAGACTGGCGCTGAATCAGTTTCTGACAGAATCTTAGGTCGTGTTACTTCGGAAGATGTAATTGACCCAACTCAAGATAACAAAGTGATCATGAGTGCTGGTGAAATGATTGATGAAGAAAAAGTAATGGAAATTCAAGAATCCGGCGTTGAAAAAATGAGAATTAGATCAGTGCTTACTTGCAAAAACAAATTTGGATTATGTGCAAAATGCTATGGTCGAGATTTGGCCAGAGGACACATTGCCAATATTGGTGAGGCGGTAGGAGTAATCGCTGCTGAATCAATTGGTGAGCCAGGAACTCAGTTAACAATGAGAACTTTCCACATTGGTGGAGCGGCAACCAGAAAGGCTGAGAAATCTGCTACTGAAAATAAATATTCAGGAACTGTTCAATTTGAAAGAATTATAACTGTAAAAAATAGAGAAGGCTCACAAACTGTGATGAGTCGAAATGGTGAATTAACTATTGTTGATAGTACTGGAAGAGAAAGAGAGCGACACAGGGTTCTTTATGGTAGTAAACTTTTAATTAAAGACAAATCTGAAGTTGAACCAGGAACAGTCCTTGTTGAATGGGATCCCTACTCAAATCCAATTATGACAGGTGCCAAGGGTAAAGTTAAGTATGTTGAGATGGTAGATGGAATGACCATTAGGGAGCAAATTGACGAAGTAACTGGCCTTACACGAAGAGTGGTTATTGAAGAAGTAGAGAATAAATTAAAGCCAAGAATTTCTGTTGAAATAGATGGCGGCGAAACTAAGTTTTACAATATACCTGCTGGAACAACAATTGTTGTTGAAGATGGTGATCAAGTAGAGCCTGGTGACTGGTTAGCTAAGATTCCTAGAGAATCTGGAAAAACAAAAGATATAACCGGTGGTCTACCAAGAGTTGCAGAACTTTTTGAAGCTAGAAAACCAAAGGATGCTTCAATAATTGCAGACTTTGATGGATCTGTTACTTTTGGTGATGACACTAAAGGAAAGAGAAAAGTAATTTTAACATCTCAAGAAACTAAAGAAGAAAAAGAATATTTAGTTGCTAGAGGTAAGCACATTATTGTTCAAGAGGGAGATTTTGTTAAGCAAGGTGAAAGACTTGTTGATGGATCTGCCAGTCCTCATGATATTTTAGCTGTGTTGGGACCTACAGAACTAGCTAAATTCTTGGTTGAAGAAATTCAAGAGGTTTATAGGCTTCAAGGTGTGACAATCAATAATAAGCACATTGAGGTTATTGTTCGTCAAATGCTTAGAAAAGTTAAAGTGAAAACACGTGGTGACACAAGATTACTTGAAGGCGAGCAAGTTGATAAATATAGATTAAAAGATATTAATGAAAAAGTTGTAGAAATGGGCGGTGAACCTGCTGTTTCTGATCCATTGTTGCTTGGTATTACTAGAGCAAGCTTGGCAACAGAATCTTGGATATCAGCAGCTTCATTTCAAGAAACCACTAAGGTTTTAACTGAAGCTTCTATTGAAGGAAAAATTGATAATCTTAGAGGTCTAAAGGAAAATGTTTCTATGGGAAGATTAATTCCAGCAGGCACAGGCCTGAAGCAATATCAGTCTATCTTGCCTGTTCTTGACATTGAGGAAGAAGATTTACCTGTGGGAAGAGCATTTCAGGCTCCTCCGATTGAGACAGATGACTCTCCCCAGCCTCCAGCGAGCTAATTATGAACTGGGTTGACAGAAAAGACGAAATAGTTGATAACCATTTAGTGGATTTTGAAAATATTGTAGGAATCCTCTTGGCTAAATTGCCATTGACTAAAAGTAATAAAAAGTAAGGGAATAGAAAGAATTAATTATGCCAACAATTAACCAACTGGTACGTAAAGGTCGTAAAAAAATCAAAGAAAAAAGTAAGTCTCCTGCACTTACAAACTGTCCTCAAAGAAGAGGTGTTTGTACAAGGGTATTTACTATGACACCTAAAAAGCCAAACTCGGCGCTAAGAAAAGTTTGCAGAGTTAAGCTTAGTAATGGTTATGAAGTGAATTCTTATATTCCTGGTATTGGCCATAATTTGCAAGAGCATAGTGTGGTTTTAATTAGAGGCGGTAGAGTTAAAGATTTACCGGGTGTTAGGTATCACACAGTTCGAGGTTCTCTTGATACTCAAGGTGTTGCAAATCGTAAAAAAAGTCGTTCTAAATATGGAACTAAAAGAAGTTAATTTTAAAGAGGTAATTTAAAAAATGTCACGTAGAAATAGAGCCGAAAAAAGAGAAATTATTCCAGATCCAAAATACAATGATGTAGTTGTTTCTAAATTCATTAATGACTTAATGATTGGCGGTAAAAAACCAGTAGCCGAAAAAATTATTTATGGAGCTTTTGATATTATTGGTGAAAAAAGTTCAGATGATCCATTGAAATTATTTAAAAAAGCATTAAATAATGTAAAACCACAAGTAGAGGTAAGATCTAGACGTGTTGGTGGTGCAACTTACCAGGTTCCTGTTGAAGTTAGGCCAGAAAGAAGGCTGACACTTGCTAGTAGATGGATTATTGATTACTCCAGAACTCGTAAGGGCAAGAATATGAAAGAAAAATTAGCCGCTGAATTACTTGATGCTGCTGATAATAAAGGCGCAGCTATTAAAAAGCGTGAAGATGTTCATAAGATGGCAGAAGCCAATAAGGCTTTCTCTCACTTTCGTTGGTAAGTTAATTAAAGAAATATTTCGTGTTTCGGTTTGTATTATTTATTATAATTTGCTTACTTACTGAAGATTGCTTTGCAAATATTTGTAATCAATTACTTAATTTAAAAACTAAATCAATCCAATCTCAATTATTTATAAGTGGAATGCTTGAGGAGCATGGAAATATTCTTCCTGATATAGCTAGGCTTGAAACACATTTAGCTGATTTAGGTTCGAATATTTCAGCTGATACTCTTCCAAAGCTTTTACTAAAAAAAGTTCCAACCAGAGATATTAATGAATTGTCAAAGCTTAAGTTTGATGGAGAAGATTTTTTTTATTTTCAGCTTTTTACTTTTAAAGAGTTTAAAGAATTAAATCCAAACATTAGTAGAGAGCAATTTGATAAACTATGGGAAAAAGCAGTTGAGCTGTATAGAGGTGTCTCTCCAACTAATCAAGATTATTTAAAAAGTTATCAAGTACTAATTAATAAATCTGAATTTCTAAGCTTGGTTGCAAACTCTTTAGTGAAAAGAGTTTGGTTAAGTAGAAAGTCAGACAAAGTTGCCAATGATAAAAAAATACCAGTAAGTTTTGCAGGTCTAGTCAATGTAGTGATTAATAGCATTAAAAGTGGGGTTAAGCCTTATGTAGTTCAAGTAGGAGATGTTTCTTCTAGGTTTACTAAAGAAGATTCTGCCTTGCTAATTTTTGATAGAAAAGATATGCCGGCTAAGGAATTGGCTGTATTTATTGAAAATATTGTCGTAAAAGACATAAAAGACTTAACAGAAGATGATGCTTTAAAATCTCCTCATTTTAATTTAGTTTCTTGGCTTGAACATTTAAATTCTACAGATGCTGAACAAGTTTCTATAATTGAAGTACGATTAAGATAAAGGCTTAGTTTTAATTATGAATTCAAAAAAAATATCAATAGAGAACTACCGAAATATTGGGATTTGTGCTCACATCGATGCTGGCAAAACAACTACAACTGAGAGAATTTTATTTTATACTGGAACTTCACATAAATTAGGAGAAGTGCACGACGGCCAAGCAGTAATGGATTGGATGGAGCAAGAAAAAGAACGAGGTATTACAATTACTTCTGCTGCTACAACTTGTTTTTGGAAAAACTTCAGAATTAACATTATCGATACCCCTGGGCATGTTGATTTTACAATTGAAGTTGAAAGATCTCTTAGGGTATTAGATGGAGCAGTAGCAGTTTTTTGCGCAGTAGGAGGAGTTGAACCTCAATCAGAAACAGTTTGGCGCCAATGCGATCGATATAATGTACCAAGAATAGCATTTATAAATAAAATGGATAGAGTTGGTGCAGATTTTGAAAATGTTGTTGCACAAATAAAATCAAAATTCAACGCTAATGCGATTCCAGTTTCTTACCCATTAGGCAAAGAAGATGAATTTGTAGGATTTGTTGATTTAGTTGCCATGAAAACATACAAATGGGATTTGTCAGATAAAACTTTTGGCAAAGATTTTTCTGTAGCTGACTTAACTTCGGAGGAAGAAACTTTAGTTGCTGATTTAAGAAAAAACTTAGTTGAGGCAGCGGCAGAAACAGATGATGCCCTAATGGAGAAGTTTTTTGCTGAGGGGACTTTATCTGTTGCTGAAATTAAAACTGCACTTAGAAGTTTGTGTATAACACAAAAAATTGTTCCTGTGCTTTGTGGTTCTGCATTTAAAAATAGAGGAGTTCAATTTCTTTTAGATAGTATTATAGATTTTTTACCTGCGCCTTCTGACATTCCGCCTGCAATTGGTTTTCACCCTAAAGATTCCGATAAAAAGCTTTCTCGTAAGCACGATAAAGCTGAAGCTTTTTCTGGGCTTATATTTAAAATAATGAGTGACCCGCATGTTGGTCATTTGTGTTTCTTAAGAATTTACTCAGGATCAATTAAAGTTTCTGGCAATGTCTATAATGTTGTAAAAGGAAAAAAAGAAAGAATTAATAAAATTCTTCTTATGCATTCAAATAAGAGAGAAGAAGTTCAAACCGCTAGTGCTGGAGATATTGTCGCAATTGTTGGATTTAGATTTTCAGTAACTGGTGAAACACTTTGTGATGAGAAAAAGTTAATTCAATATGAATCAATGGTTTTTCCTGAGTCTGTAATATCAATTGCGATTGAACCAAAATCCAAAGCTGATGAAAAAAAATTACAGGAATCATTACAAAAACTATCTCTAGAAGATCCGTCTTTTTCGGTTAAAGAAAATGAAGAAACTGGTCAGGTGCTAATTTCAGGAATGGGAGAGCTTCATTTGGAAATTATTGCCGATAGGCTTCTTCGCGAGTTTAAAGTAAATGCTAATTTAGGAAAGCCGCAAGTTTCTTATCGTGAAAGTATCAAGGTTCCAGCGAAGAATGAGATAATTATTGATCGTGAATTAAATGGTAAGAGGCAGTTTGCGGGCGCAAATGTTGAAGTAACTCCTGTTGAGCGAGGCAAGGGAATTGAAATTGAATATAGTTACGATAAAAAATCAGTACCTAAAGTTTTTCATCCTCAGATTGAAAAAGCTGTAAGTAGTTCAATGCAAACAGGCTCTTTAGTTGGATATTCTTTAATAGACGTAAAAGTAAATTTAACAAAAGTTATTGTTGATGATCAAGATACTAATGAGCTGTCAATTCAAACTGCAGTTTCCAGAAGCATAAGCGAAGCTATAAATTCTGCTGGTGGTTTATTGCTTGAGCCAATAATGAGCTTAGTAATTACCACTCCCGATGATTACACAGGAGACGTTATAAATGATTTAAATTCCAGAAGAGGTCAGGTACAGTCCATGGAAATAGATTCAACTGGAATGCAAAAAATCTTTGCGGAGGTACCTATGGCCACCATGTTTGGTTACTCAACTGCGCTTAGGAGCTGCTCTCAAGGAAGGGCCAGCTTTTCATTGGAACTTGATCGATACGATAAAATGAGTGCCACAATCGAGGCCCAAACCCTACAATCCTTACGTGGTTATTAGTTTAAAAAGAATTAATCTTTTTTATTCTAGATATGCCTGTAATCTGTTTAAAGCTTTTTTCCTAAAAGTATTTATTCCAATTGGTGAGCATATAAGGGCTCCTTTAAAAAAACCTAGGGCCTGGCAGGACCATTTACATAGATTAAAATGATCAGTGTGTTTCACAATTTTATAATTTACGATTGTTAACTCAGTAACAACAACATTCCTTACTTTTTTGCCAGTAGCAGAAAAAGTATAATTAGCAACCCAATTTACCTTTACTATATTGTTCTTTAAGCTGATTATTGAAAAATCCAAAGTAAAGTTCCCAGGTTTCTCTAATAGCATCTTCCACATTCCTTGAACTTCTTTTAAATTTAGCTTTTGAAATACTGGATCGCTAAAGTAAGTGAAGTGCTTACTTGAATAAAGATTTTGCATGGATATAAAGTCTTTTTTTGAGAAAAAATTAAAAAAATCTATAGCAGTAGAAACAGTATCTTTCTCCTTAGTGTTTACATTATCGGTATTAAAGTCTTTTTGCATTTTGGATCCTTAAATCTTGTTTAACATGGTTTTAAAATCATTATCTTTGATTTCATGGATCCCACAATCTTGATAACCACTATTTTTTTTCCATTCTAACTTTACATTCCAAGTGTTTTTACTTTTTTTAAACATTAATAATTTTGGATATTCATAAAGCTGTTTACTGATTTTTATTTGATTACTTGATACCATGTTTGCAATACAATCTTGAGAAATTTTCAGGCCTAATTTTAAAGCACTGAGATTAATAAATGATGATCTCATTTTTCTTACCGAGTTGATTTTAATGGGGCAATTTAATTTTTTACTTGAATCAAGTGATTTTCCAATAGAGGAACTTTTATTTTTTAAGTGAATATTAGCATTTGCATATAGATCTACATGGAAGGTTCCAACTAATGATCCTTGTTTTAAAGGGCATGAGAATAATAAATCAATGTTTCTTGCTTTTGAATGACTGAAACTATGAAGGATTAAAGAGAATACTAATATTAAATTTTTCATAATTTCTTACTTTCTGGAATTCTAATAGGATTAGTCTCACAGTGAAAATATCCAGCGTTATGCCCATCTGGGTCCTTGAATATTGTTTTTACATTTAAATCACTCATAGCAGATTCAAAATATTTATTAAATGGCTTAAAGCCTGTGTCTGGTGTTAGTAGGTGGTTTTTATAATACAAAGAATTAACTAATGCTGGAAAAAGTGATTCAGCATAGACCTTTTCTAATGGATCTTTAGATTGGTTATTTATTCTACCATTAAATATTGTGGGTACTTTTATAATTGATATATTGCAATTAGGAAGCCTTTGTTTCAAAACTTTTTGGACATTTTCCTCAAGAGAGTCCATTTTTTTTTGCACCTCTAAATTGAATTCTAGGTATTCTTTGTTTTTATTTAAAAATTCAATTAAGGTTCCAGCATTGCATTCTGGTTTCATTTCTTGAGCATAAAGATTTGGGAATATAGCTATTGTGTTTGGATTGAAAAGTAATCCATGAGTTTTGCTTTTTTTCTTTATATTTTTTTTTGGCTGTTTGTTGTTTTTTGAATCACAATATTCTTTTAGTCCATCCGTAAAACCTAGGTGTTTATATGGTAAATGGGAATCTTTGTTTTTATACAATAAATCAATTCCAAGTTTAGGACTTATAATTTGGACAGCAAATTTGCAATTTTCGTCTCCGTTTTTTTTTATAGGAACAGATCTAATAACTTCATCAGCGTGCCCAACCTCTAAAAAATTAGTTGGAACAGCAATTGCACTGCGGTTATTTGGACAATAATATTCAGCGGCTTTTTTAAATCCAGATACAGTAAAGTCGGATGTTCCAATTAAACAATCTCCTGTTGGTAGAAATTCTATATTTCCACCCTGAACTCCTGACCCACCGCCTTCTTCAATTATGTCTTCCAATAAAAAAATATGATTTTTACTATTTTTTTTATTAAAACTTTCAATTTTTAATTTTTCTTTAAACATTTCTTTGTAACTATCTGCAGCTCTTTTATTAGATGCCTCATAAGCGGCAGCTTCTTTCTTTGTTAATCCATGTTTTTTAAGAAAACTTTTTGTTAATTTGCTTAAATTCAAGTTCATATTTTGGCGAAAAATAGGAGATTTAGTTTTTGTGTTGTAGTAAAATTGCCCTAAGTCTTGAGTGTATGAAGTTTCACTATCGTTGTATTCATGTAGATTGTGATAGATTAGTTTTGGCTTAACCGGATATGTGCTTGTATCCAGAGTTCTTTCATCGTCATCTTCCCTAATGAGTAAAAAATTTGGAGAATCTTTTGGGTCAACTTTTAAAATCTCTGGAATTATTTTTTCAGCTTTTCTAAAACTTAAAATTATTGTGGTGATCTTGTCTTTTTCGAAGATAGGTATTATTTCTTTGTTCTCAATTCCTCTTTTAACCTTATATATTCCACCCTCTGATAGATTTAAATTAGGTTGTGGTTCAATCTGGCTATAAATACTTGTGCAGAAAATTAGAAAAAAAGCCATTAGAGCTTGCTTGAGTTGATACTTGGTTGATATATTCATCCCTTTGTATAGTCTAGGAGGGTATTTTAAAAATTACAATTTTCTCGAGCTGCTTTTGATCCAAGGCTTACATTTAAAATGATTACTCAAGAATCAATTCATAAATGCTATAAGTGCATGAAAACAATGCACAATATAGCATTTGTGTATAGATTTCAATTTTACTCATTTTGGTGATAATTTTTGATTATTTTCATAAATATTTAAATCTATAATTACTCTTAGATTTTCCTCATAGTGAAGCAATTTGGGTTAGCACTGTTGCAGAGAAAATCTAAATTTTTCTTAAAATATTAGTTGCTTCGGAGTTTACATAGGGTATAAATTTCTAGTCTTCGATCTTTGAGTCGATTATTTTAAAGGGAAAGGTAACGTAGGTTATTTTATTATGAAAGTTCAGAAAATCCGAATTAAACTGAAGGCTTTTGACAGTCGTTTGCTTGATGCCGCTGTTGTTTCTATTCTAGATACAGTTAAGAGGGCTGGCGCAGAGATTGCAGGTCCAATTCCTTTACCAACAAAAATAAATCGATTTACTGTTCTTAGAAGCCCTCACGTTAATAAGAAATCTAGAGAGCAGTTTGAAGTAAGAACGCATAAACGGCTTATAGATATTTTAGAACCAAATCAGCAAACTGTTGATTCACTTATGAAGTTGGATCTGTCTGCTGGTGTAGATGTGCAGATTAAACTATAGGATTAAGGAATTAGGATATGAGTGATACTGTAAAACTTCCAATTGTAGATTTAAAAGGAAAAAGTGCTGGAGATTTCACAGCTACTTCTGCTTTGTTTGGTGTTGAACCAAGAGAAGACATTGTTCATTTTGTTGCAAAAGGCGAAAGATTTAGATACTACACAAAAACAGCAAACACTAAAGGCCGGTCAGCGGTTAGCGGTGGTGGTAAAAAGTTTCAAAAGCAAAAAGGCTCAGGCCGTGCTCGTCATGGTGGAAAAAGAGCTCCAATTTTTGTTGGTGGTGGTGTTGCTTTTGGTCCTAAACCAATAAAAAAAGAATTTAAAATTAATAAGAAAATTTCAAAACTTGCACTAGCTTCTGTTTTGTCTGATAGGCATAACGGCGGTCAGGTTAAAGTCTTTGCTGATGGTGGTTGCAAAGAAGTTAAAACAAAAAGCGTTTCCCAAATGCTTGCTGCTCTGAACTGGTCTAAAGCCAAAGTTGGTGTAGTTGTTTCTGAAAGTGATAGTGGAGAATTATCCTTAAGCGCTAGAAATATAAAAAATGTTAATTTATTAACTCCAGAGTTATGGAGTACATATAATTTCGTAAAAGTTGATGCTTTGATTTTTACTGAAAAATCTATCGCTGAGTTGAGCTCAAGATATGATAATAAGGCTGAGGCTTAAATAGGAGTTTATTTATGAAAACAGTTAGTGATTTATTTTTTCAACCTTTAATGAGTGAAAAATCATCTATTCTTGAACAAAAGTTTAATGAGTATGTTGTGGTTGTTGATAAAAAAGCAACAAAAGAAGATATAAAATTAGCCACTGAAAAAGTATTTGGAGTAACTCCATTGAAAGTAAGAACAGCAATTTTTAGAAAAAAAACCAAAAGAACTAAGTATGGATTTGTTCCTGCTAAGTCATATAAAAAAGCTATGATCCGTTTGCCAGAAGGCAAAAGGTTAGAGCTTAAATAGAGAGGGATGATCTAGGTTATGAAAACATTTAGGCCAACAACCCCATCAAGAAGGAAAATGTCCGTTGAGGATTTTTCCAATTTGGAGAAAAATTCTGATACTCCAAAATCTCTTCTTAAAGGAATAAGAAGAACTGGTGGAAGAAACTCACAAGGAAGAATGACCAACATCAATAAAGGTGGTGGTGCAAAACGAAAATATAGAGTTATTGAATTTAAAAGAACTCATATTGGAATTAAAGCTAAAGTTGCTGGGTTGTTTTATGATCCAAATAGATCTGCAAGATTAGCACTTTTGAATTATGAAAATGGAGATAAGTCTTTTATTATTGCTCCTCAGGGAATGAATAAAGGTGACACTGTTGAATGTGGTCCAGAGTCAGATATTAAAGTTGGCAATGCTTTGCCATTAGTTAATATTCCAAATGGTACAATTATTCACTGTATTGAAATGAAGCCAGGAGCTGGAGCTCAATTAGCTAGGTCTGCGGGAATGTCTGCACAGTTGGCTGGTAAAGAAGGTAATTATGCTCAGGTTAGATTACCAAGTGGTGAGTTAAGATTAGTACCACTTAATTGTTATGCATGCATTGGTTCAGTTGGAAACACTGAACATAAAGATAGAGTAATTGGTAAAGCTGGTAGAGCTAGATGGTTAGGCAAAAGACCTCACGTTAGAGGTGTGGCCAAAAATCCAGTTGATCATCCTCATGGTGGTGGTGAAGGTAGAACAAGTGGTGGTAGACATCCTGTTTCACCAACTGGTGTGCCAACTAAAGGTTATAAAACAAGAACAAACAAGAGAACGAGCGTTTATATATTAAAAGGCCGTCCTCGTAATAAGAAGAAAAACTAGGAAAGAGTAGATAATATATGGCAAGATCAACAAAGAAAGGACCTTACGTTCATAATTCAATTTGGAAAAAGATCGATGCGGCTAAGCAGTCACAGAAAAAATCTGTAATAAAAACTTGGTCAAGATCTTCTACAATTGTTCCTGAAGCTATTGGTTTAACTTTTGCAGTTCATAATGGTAAGAAATTTATTCCAGTTTATGTTACTGACAATATGGTTGGGCATAAACTTGGAGAATTTGCTCCCACTCGTCGATTTGGTGGTCACACATCAGGCGACAAGAAAGCGAATAAAGGTAAATAAATATGGAAACTACTGAAGTTGTTACTAAGGCCATGCATAAGGGCGCAATGATTTCTCCTCAGAAATGTAGATTAGTTGCTGACCTTATTAGAGGAAAAAATGTCGACGTTGCTTTTAGAGTGCTTACTTTGGAAAAGAAAAAAGCAGCTAATATTTTAATGAAGGTAGTTAAGTCTGCTGTAGCAAATGCGGATCAAAAAGGTACTGTTAATTTAGATAGATTATTTATTAGTAAGCTATGGATTGAAAAAGGTCCTAGTAGAAAAAAACATATGCCAAGAGCTCAAGGTAAAGCAGATATCAACGTTACTAGAACATCACATGTTATTTTAGAAATGAGTGAAAGAAAGCCTGTTAAAAAAGCAGCTTCTAAAACTACAAAAACCGCTAAGAAAACAACCAAGAAAAAAGTAACAAAAAAAACAACTAAAAAATCTTCTACTAAGAAGGTTACAAAGAAAGCTGGGGCAAAATAATTTATGGGTCAGAAAGTACATCCAACTGGATTTAGAATTGGCGTTACCAAGCCTTGGCAATCAAACTGGTACGTTAAACATAATTTTGGCAAGAATTTATCAGAAGACTTTAAGGTTAGAGAATTTATTGGCAAAGAATTAAAAAACGCTGGTATTTCTAGAGTTCATATTGAAAGAACTGCAAATAAAGTAAGAATCAATGTTTATTCAGCAAGACCTGGATTAGCAATCGGTAAAAAAGGTGCAGGCATTGAAGCTATCAGAGCAAAAGTTGCAAACTTACTAGCTAAAAAAGTAGATGACGTATTTTTAAATGTTACTGAAGTAAGAAAAGCAGAAACAGATGCTCAGTTAATAGCAGAAGGAATTGCTCTTCAAATTGAAAGACGTATTGCTTATAAAAGAGCAATGAAAAAAGCAATTCAACAAGCTTCAAAATTTGGAGTTAAAGGGATTAAAGTTAGATGCGCTGGTCGATTGGCTGGGGCAGAGATTGCCAGAAAAGAAGTTTACTCAGATGGATCGGTTCCGCTTCATACTTTAAGAGCTAATATTGAATATGGTACAGCAGAAGCTATGACTACTTATGGAATTATTGGTATTAAGGTCTGGGTTTACAGAGGTGAGGTTGATATGAGAACTCGTCTTGGTAGAGGAATTAATACTTTGAATAATCAAACAGGGAGTAATCCAAGTACCTAAGGTATTTGTTAAGGGAGTATAAGATTTATGTTGTCACCTAAAAAAGTTAAATGGAGAAAGCCTCAAAAAGGCAGGCTTCGTGGAAAAGCACATAAGGGAAATAAATTATCTTTTGGAGAATACGGGTTACAGTCACTTGCTTGTGGCAGAATAACTTCAAGACAAATTGAAGCTAGCAGAATTGCAATCTCACGTTCTATTAAAAGAGGTGGTAAAATTTGGATTAGAATTTTCCCACATAAAGCTATTACTAAAAAAGCAGCTGAAACTAGAATGGGAAGCGGTAAGGGTAATCCAGAATACTGGGTTGCTGAAGTTAAACCAGGAACTGTTCTTTTTGAAATGGAAGGTGTAACTCCTGAAGTGGCAGCAAAAGCTTTTGAATTGGCAAGACATAAATTGCCAGTAAAAAGCAAGATGATTTCAAGAGCAGAGTTTATTGTATAAATAGGAATTGAATTATGGCAACTAAGAAAAAAGTAACAAAAAAAACAGCTAAATCAAAAGCTACAAAAAAGAAAACTACTAAGAAGAAAGCAACAAAAAAAGTTGCGGCTAAAAAAGTAGAGAATACTAAAGCAGTTGATTTGAAAGAGCTTGATAGAAAAGGTTTATCTGCAAGAGCAAAACAATTAAAAGTTGAGTTGTTGGCGATTAGATTTAATGTAACCTCTCCTAGCTTAAGTGAATATAAGAAGAAAAAGAAACAATTAGCGGGTGTATTATCCGCATTGAGATAAAAGGAATTAATTATGGCTGGAAAATATTTTGAAGGAACTGTAAAGAATACTAAAATGGAAAAAACTTTAGTTATTGATGTTCAAAGAAAATTTAGAGAACCTAGAACTGGTAAAACTGTTTTTAGTAACAAAAAATATATGGTTCACTGTGAAGATAGTTCAATTTCTACTGGAGACTTTGTTCAGTTTAGAGAAACTAAGCCTTACAGCAAAAGAAAGAAATGGAAATATACAAAGGTTTTAAATAAAACCCTTCAACCAGTAGAAACACAGACAGATATGGATGTTGCCATTAAGGTAAAACCTGCTGTTGAAAAAGAACCAAGTAAAGCAGGAGAGTAGTTATATGATTCAACATCAGTCCACATTAAAAGTAGCAGACAATTCTGGTACTAAATTACTTAAGTGTATTAAAGTTTTGGGAGGTTCAAAGCGTAGATATGCATCAATAGGTGATATTATTGTTTGTTCTGTAAAACAAGCAAGTCCAGAAAGTAAAATCAAAAAAGGTACAGTTGTAAAAGCTGTAGTTGTTAGAACTCACAAAGAGATTAGAAGATCTGATTCTAGCGCATTAAGATTTGATGATAATGCAGCTGTATTAATAAATGTAAATAAAGAGCCAGTTGGAACCCGTGTATTTGGTCCAGTGGCTAGAGAGTTAAGAAACAAGGGTTTTCTAAAGATTGTATCCTTGGCTCCGGAGGTTTGGTAATATGTATAACGGAAGAGTTCGTCACATAAAACAAGGTGATACTGTTGTTGCTTTAAGTGGTAATGATAAAGGTCAAAAAGGTAAAGTTTTAAAGATTCAACACAAGACTGGAAAGGTTCAAGTTGAGGGAATGGGAGTTGTAAAAAAACATACCAAGCCTACACAAGATAATCCACAGGGTGGAATTTTAGAGAAAAACAGATGGCTTCCTTCTTGCGCTCTGCAAGTTTGTGATAGCAAAGGAAAAGGCAAAGGAAGAATTGGCTGGACCGGTGAAAAATCAGATAAAAAAAGAGTTTTTTCATCTGAAAGAAAATAAGGATTATTTATAATGGAAAACACACAAAAGTTTAAGCCTTCACTTAAAAAATATTATCAAGATGAATTGGTAAAAGGTTATTTAGATTCAAAAAAATATAAAAACCCAATGCAAATACCAAGTATTTCAAAAATTGTTTTATCTTTTACAACTAAAGATGCGATTCAAAATCCAAAAAGTTTAGAGTCTGCTGCTGCTGATATTGCTAATATTGCTGGTCAAAAACCAACAATCACCAAATCTAAAAAAGCTGTTTCTAACTTTAAGTTAAGACAAAACCTAAACATTGGTTGTGTTGTGACTTTAAGAAACGAGAGGATGTATGAATTTCTAGAAAGATTTATTAAAGTTGCTTGTCCTAGGATTAGAGACTTTAGAGGTTTTCCAACTAAGAGTTTTGATGGCCGTGGAAATTATTCTTGCGGAATTAAAGAGCATACAATTTTTCCAGAAGTTGATTATAACAAAATTGATAAAATTCGTGGATTCAATATTACAATTGGAACCACTGCAAAGACTGATGCTGAAGCATTAGAGTTATTAGAAGGTTTTAAATTTCCTTTTAAAAAGCAAGGAGTAAACTAAGATGATTCATGATCCAATTGCTGATTTTTTAACATGCATTAGAAATGCTGGTGGTTCTAGAAAAACTAGAGCGCTAGTGAATGCTTCTAAAATGAATAAAAAACTTTCGGAAATCCTTACTGAAGAAGGTTTTATAAAGGGCTTTAAAGAAGTTACCGTAGGAAAAAGAAAGAAATATTGTTTGTACCTTAGATTTGAAGAAGGTGATATTAGAAAACCATTAATAGAAATGCTTCAAAGAGTTTCTAGACCGGGTTTAAGAAAATATTTTGGAGCCAAGGAATTACCAAGAGTAAGAAGTGGCTTTGGTTTAGGAATTATTTCTACATCTAAAGGACTAATGTCTGATAGAAAAGCTAGAAAAGAAGGTGTTGGAGGAGAATATATCTGCGCCCTTTGGTAGTAGAGTATTAATGTTATGTCTAGATTAGGTAAATTACCAGTTGAGGTTCCTGCAGGAGTTAAGGTGGCTTTAAATAATTCACTACTTACTGTGGAAGGACCAAAAGGAAAATTAGATTTCACCATTCCAAATGGTATAAGTTTAAATATAGAAGAAAAGCAATTAACAGCTGAGAGAAAAAATGATGATAAAAATGTTAAAGCTCTTCACGGATTAGTTAGATCATTAGTTTCAAATATGGTTCAAGGAGTTTCAGAAGGTTTTGAACGAAAGCTTAAAATTAATGGAACTGGTTATCGAGCAGCAGTTAAAGGAAACACTATAGATTTAACTTTAGGTTTTTCTCATCCGGCATCTTATAAGTTGCCAGATGGTGTAACAGCTAAAATGGATGGCCCAACAATGATTGTTCTTCAAAGTGTTGATAAACAATTAATTGGTCAAGCTGCAGCTGATATTAGAGCATACCGTCCGCCTGAACCTTACCAAGGAAAAGGCGTTAAGTATGATGAAGAAGTTATTAGACGTAAAGCAGGTAAAGCTGCTGGAGCGAAATAAGGTAAGTAATTATGGCTAGAAAATTAAAAAAAACAACAAGTTCAAGATTAGTTAAAAGAGTTAAACGTAAAATGAGAACTAGGAAAAACACTTGGGGAACAGAAGAAAACCCTAGAATGTGCGTTACTAAGTCTAATAAAATGTTAAGAATTCAATTAATTAATGATGAAGCTGGAAAGACTATTCTAAGTCTTGCTAGCGATAGAAGTAAAACAGTTAACTGCTCTTCAGCAGAAACGTTTGGAAAAATGTTTGCTGAAAAGGCTAAATCACAAGGTTTTAGTAAAGTTCAATTTGACCGTAGTGGTCAGTTGTATCATGGAAAAATTGCTGCATTAGCAGCAGGTGCCCGCTCCGGCGGTTTAAATTTTTAAGTAAGAGGGTTATTAATATATGTCTAAAGGTATGTCTAAAGGATCATCGGAATCATCTTCAGAAAAAGGCTCTTACGTAGATAGAGTTGTAAGCATAAACAGGGTTGCAAAAGTTGTAAAAGGCGGACGTAGGTTTAGTTTCAGCGCAGTAGTTGTAGTTGGCGACAGAAATGGCGCAGTTGGTGTTGGGCTTGGTAAGGCTGGTGAAGTACCACTTGCTATTTCAAAAGCTGGCGAGCAAGCAAAGAAAAATATGTTTCAAATACCAGTAGTGAGAGATACTATTCCTCATGAAGTATATGCAAAAAGTGGATCAGGAAAAGTTGTTTTCTTGCCTGCGGGACCAGGAACTGGCGTTATTGCCGGTGGACCAGTTAGAGCAATTATGGAATGTGCTGGAATTAAAAATGTATTAACAAAATGTATTGGATCTACAAATCCTCATAATGTATTAAAGGCAACTGTAGCAGGTTTGAAAAAACTAAAAAGCAGAGAGCAATACAGAGAGCGATTAAGAAAACAAGGAAGCAAAACTTAATTAATATTATAAAAATATAAAAGAGAAAATTATTATGGCTAATAAAATATATGTAAAACAAATAAGAGGACTTGCTAGACAAGTAGAGAATAAAAAAAGAACTATCGCAGCTCTTGGCTTAGGGAAAATTGGAAAAACTAATACTCTTCCAGATAACCCTCAAGTTAGAGGTATGATTCGTTCAGTTGTTCATTTATTAGAGGTAAAACATGTTTAAGTTAAATAATTTAAAGCCTAATATTGGTTCATTTAAAGATTCAAAAAGAAAAGGCCGTGGAATTGGCACTGGAAATGGCAAGACTGCTGGTAAGGGTCATAAAGGCCAAAAAGCTAGATCTGGTGGTGGAAAAACTGTTCCTGGTTTTGAAGGTGGTCAAATGCCTTTAATCAGAAGACTTCCTAAGGTAGGTTTTTCTTCTCCAAGGAAAAATTTTAAGGTTAAAATGAATGTTTCAGATTTAACTAAATTTTCAGGAAAAGAACTAACTTTGAAAGAAGTTCTTCCAGCTTCTAAAAGAAACTATACTAGAGCCCACCTTTCAATTTCTGGAAACAAAGCACCAAAGGCTTATCCAAAATCAATTCAAGCTCATAAAGTTGCCCCAGCAACTAGAAAGCTTCTTGAAGAAAACTCTTGTAAGATAGAAATCATTCCATACACTTATGGAAGAGTACAAAAATAGTTTTTTTGTGATTTAAAATTTATAGATAAATTATAGTAATTTAATTAAGCATAATAAATATTGCAGTTTTTCTATGTGTGGTATTTATAGTGTAATGTTAATGTGCTAGCTTATAAACAGTGTTTAATGCAATAAGTTTTAGCACAAAGGATCTGCAATTTTTCAGATCTAATTTTAGCTGAGCCGAATGTTAATATACACATTAGGTAAAGAAAAAATTAAAAATGATTTTTTGAATTAAAGATCTATATAGAATAAAGGTAGGATTAATAATTTTATGGCAAAAGATTTAGTAACACGCTTAGCTTGGATGTTTGGATTGCTTCTTGTTTATAAGTTTGGAGCACATGTGCCTATGCCAGGTGTTGACTCACAAGCTTTATCAGAATTTTTTAGATTAAAAACAGAGGGAACTGTATTTAGTATTTTTAATATGTTCTCTGGCGGAGCTCTTGGTCAAATGGCTATTCTTGGCTTGGGGATTGGGCCATATATTTCTTCCAGTATCATATTCCAAATTTTAACAGTTATGTCTCCTAAGTTTGAGAGATTACAAAAAGATGGTGAAGAGGGCAGAAGAAAAATTGCTCAATACACTAGATACTTAACAGTAGCGATTGCACTAGTGCAAGGGTACATTTTTGCTTCTCAAGTAGAAGCAGCAAACTTAAATGGCCAAGCGATTGTAGAAACTGGTGGGCTAACTTTTAGATTAATGACGGCTGTATTACTAACATCTGGTGCGATGTTTACTATGTGGCTAGGTGAGCAAATCACTGATAGAGGAATTGGTAATGGAGCAAGTTTACTGATTTATGTTGGTATTGCTTCAAGCTTACTTCCAGGGGCAAACAAACTTTGGTCATCTTTGCAAAATAATACAATGAACTGGGGAATGTTACTGTTGTTATTAGGAATAATGGTTGCAGTAATTGCGTTTATTGTTTTCTTTGAGCAAGCACAACGAAGAGTTCCAATTCAATATGCCAGAAGGCAAGTTGGTCGAAAAGTTTACGGTGGTCAAGATGCTAAACTTCCATTGAAGATAAATGCAGCCGGAGTAATCCCGCCAATTTTTGCCTCTACTTTGATTTACTTTCCAGCAACTTTGCTAACTGTATTTGGTTTAACTGGTCCATGGGCTGAGACTATTAGAAGTATGTTTAGTGCTGGTAACTTTGCTTATAATATTTTCTTTGTAATAGGAATTGTGTTCTTTTGTTTTTTCTATACAGCTGTTACTCAAAATCCAAACGATATGGCAGAGAATCTAAGAAAATCTGGAGCATATGTGCCAGGAATTAGACCAGGCAGACACACAGCTCAATTCTTCGATACAATTATTACTAGGCTTACGTTTATTGGGGCTATTTATTTAAGTGCCGTTTGTGTGTTGCCAACAATTTTAATAAATCAATTTAGAGTAGATATTTTCTTTGGCGGAACATCATTATTAATCTTAGTTGGTGTGGCATTGGATACAATGAGCCAAATACAATCTCACTTATTAAATTTAAATTACGAAGGTTTTATTAAAGAAGCTAAGTTACGTGGTCGTGGCGCTAGTGGCGCAGGAACTCCAGCCAGATAGTGTTTAGGTATTATGTTAGTGAGTGAAAATCAAAAAAATAATATTACTGCTGGTGGTGTAAAAAAGACAACAAACTTAATTGTTATTATGGGTCCTCCAGGATGTGGCAAGGGAACCCAGGCAAAATTATTGCAGGAAAAAATTACTGGATTTAAACATATCTCTACTGGTAATTTATTTCGTGCCGAAATAAGATCCGGGTCTGAACTTGGCAAAAAAGTTGAAGACATTATGTCTTCTGGAAAATTAGTTTCAGATGAGATTACCGATAAAATATTTATTTCCCAGACGGATAAAATTTTAGCAGAAGAAGCTCCTAATTTTATTTTATTAGACGGTTACCCTCGCAAGGTTTCACAAGCAAAAACATTTCTTGAATTTTGTGCTCAAAGAATTCCTTTAATAGGAATCCCAATGGTGTTAGAGATTCAAGTAAGTGAACAAGAAGTAATTAAAAGGCTTGCTGGTCGATTAACAAATCCTAGAACTGGAAAAATTTATCACGAAGTATTTAATCCTCCTAAAGTCCCAATGATTTGCGATGAAGATGGTGGTGAGCTTATTAAAAGAAAAGATGATCATCCTGATACAATTTCCTCTAGGTATAATATTTTTAAAGAAGCCAGAGATGGCATGATGAGTGTTTTAACTGAGTCTATTCCACTAGTAAAAATAAATGGTCAACAAGATCCTAGTGAAATAGCCACTGAGATTAAAAAAATTATTTTGGAGAATTTTAAACACAATATTCCCAAGGAAATAAATATTTGAGATGAACCTCTCTACTAATCCTTATAAAGGATCAAGAGATTTTTACCCACAAGATCAAGCGATTCAAAATTATATTTTTGACAAATTCAAGCAAGTTTTAAAGCAATTTTGTTATCAAGAATATAATGGTCCAATGCTAGAGCCTTTTGATTTATACGCAGCTAAGTCTGGACAAGAGCTTGTTCAAAAACAACTTTATCATTTTGTAGATCAAGGAGACAGAAAGTTAGCTATCAGGCCAGAGATGACACCAACTCTTGCACGAATGGTTGCAGGTAAATTACGTGAATTACCTAAGCCAATCAGATGGTTTTCTATTCCTAATTTATGGAGATATGAGCGTCCCCAAAGAGGCAGGCTTAGAGAGCATTGGCAATTAAATGTTGATTTGCTTGGCGGCAAAGACCCAGTAGCAGTTAATGTGGAAGTTTTACAAATTGCTTTAGAGATTTTTAAATCCTTCAATGGCTTGAATTTTGTTCAGATTAAAATAAATCATCGAAAAATTATTAATCAATTCTTTGTTGATTGCTTAAAGTTAAATGATGCCCAAGCTTTAGAGTTGATAAAGTTAACAGACGCAAAATTAAAACTTTCAGAAGATATTTGGCAGCAAAAGCTTAAAGAAATATTAGTAACTGAAGAAAAAATTAATACTTTTGAAAAATTTATTAACACAAAATCAGTTGACCAACTAAAACAATTTAATATTAACAAAGATGTATTAAATCAGTTACAACAAACATTAGACCTTCTTGCTCAGCTTGGCTTTCAAGATCAAATAGCTTTTGATCCCGCAATTATGAGGGGGCTTGATTATTATACTGGAATGGTATTTGAAGCTTTTGATATAAGCCCAGAAAATAACAGAGCACTTTTTGGTGGTGGCTGTTATGAAAATCTTGTGGGAATGTTTGGCAAGGAAACTACTCCTGGGGTTGGATTTGGTTTAGGTGATGTAACAATTTTTAATTTCCTAGAAACTCATAAATTACTTCCAAGTTTAATAGAAAAAATTGATATTTACTTTATTCTCTTAAACGAAAAATGTTTGCCAATTGCTAATAAGTTAATGGCTAAGCTTAGAGTTGATGGCAAAAATGTTGCTTGCTCATTAAATTATGCGCCTTTATCCAAGCAGCTAAAAAAACTTGATAAAAACACAATAGAAAATATTGCCGTTATAGGTGAGGCTGAGCTAGAAAAGGGAGTTTTTCTGCTTAAGAACTTACAATCGGATTCTCAACAAGAAATAAAATTTTAATCTGTTTTTTCATACTTAAGATCTGCAACAAGATCAGTAAGAGCTTTTGTTTTTGCATTAGGAAATATTTTGCCGATCTTACGTTTAACTGCTGTACTATTGTTCAGATCAACGTCACTAATGCTTTCTATATACTTTAAAATTTCTGCTAATTTGATAAAAGATGCGACTAATTTAGCAGCGGGTATTGTGTCTAAATCAAAAGTTTTAAAAGGTATAACTACATCTAAATTAAATGATTCTAACAAAGTAACTGCTAATTTTTCAAAGTTTAGTTTTCTACCGTCAATACTTATGTTTTTAGACATAGGATTACTCCTGTGAAGTAATCCTTTGGACTCCAGTTTTTCTAATAAAGCTTCAAACAAAGGTAAGTTGAGCAATATTGCTGATTTGTAAACCATAGGTGTGTATGCCACAGCTGTGTATTCATGATTTCCCTCATGAGCACATGTTGTTAAAAAATCACTTAGCTCTCTAATTGAGTCATTGGTTCCTATGTTGATATTAAATGCACCTACATATTCTGAAATGTTTAGCTTTTTAGAATCACTTGATTGTTTATTATCAAGCAAATATTTTTGTTGTTTGTATACGCCAGTCATTATCAAGTCAGCAACAAGATCAAATCTTTTCATTTGCCAAACAACGATTAAAGCTTCAGGTGAAAACTTTGCAATTATTTTAAGTAAATCTTTATAATACGTATAATCTTTATTAGCATCGAAAAACTTAACAAGTTCTTTAAAGGCTTCATGAGTTTGACCTTTTTTTCCTTGTATATTTACATAATCGGCAATGGTAAATTTTAAAATTATTTCACAGAATTTAGCAACTTTACTTTTAAAGTAATTAATCTCAATTCTCATTTTATCAGGAATTTCACTTAAACTTGCATTAACCCTTTGTTCAATAATAGTAAATTGTCTAGTTTTTCCAGATAACAACTTAGAGCATATTGAAGAATCGAGGTTAAATGAAAAAAATGTTATTAAAGCTACACAAGGAACTAGAAATATAGTTTTAATTTTCATCTGTTTTATTGCTAAAAATTGCATAATTAATTAATTAATTAATTTTTAGTCACCTTAGTAATTATAGTCAATCTCGAATGGTTAAGTACTCGAAATTAATATCAAAATTTGGAGTTAAGTAATTTTAAATATTGCTTAAATAATTCTCTAAATTAGCCGATAGAAGTAATGTCATGAATAAATTTTCCCTCTTAATTTGTTTTGTTTGTTCTTTATTTATATTTAGTAATGAAGATGAACATGGTGTGACACCTTCCGGAAAAAAAGAACAGTTTATAGAAAAAATACCTTGTGCAAAACAAATAGAAAATGTGAATAGTGTCGTTTATTTGTTGTATGATTCTGCTTCAAGGAAGACCAGACAACAAGAACTTATACTTGCTTTTTGGAAGCAAAATCCGTATGTGAGAGGTGATAGTACCTCTGTCTCCATTAAGTTTAATTATCCAGAATTTTCAGCATTATTTGATGAGATCAGTAAAACTCCTAAGGATGAAATATTACTCCAAAAGTTAAAAAACTATTTTGATGATTATCCAGAAAAAGTAGTTTTGTTGGAGTCTCAAATAAAAAAAGCATTTGGTGAAAAATTTTGGGAAGCTTTTCAAAAAAAATACCTATTATAAATTTTAAAATTAAGGATAAAGCATTTTTTTTGCCCAATTATCATTGGCAAAAACATATTGCATTCTTTGATGAAGCCTATGTGGTCTGCCACTCCAAAACTCAATTTTGTCTATGTTAATAACATAGCCTCCCCAAAATTCTGGGCATTTTAACTCATTGGGTTTGTTTGAATATTCTTGTTTTAATTTCTCAAAATTTTCTTCCAACTTAGATGGTTTAGTAAGTTCCATACTTTGGCTTGAAACACATGCAGCAACTTTTGATTCAAAGGGCCTGGTTTTAAAATATTGCTCATCATCTAGTCTGGCTAACTTAGTAACTTCTCCTTGGATTCGAATTTGCCTATGCAAAACCGGCCAGTAAAATAATCCACATGCTTTGGGAAAAGTTTTTAAATCCTTAGCTTTTTGGCTATTTAAGTTAGTAAAGAATCTAAAGCTTCTATCTAAAATGTCTTTTAACAAAACATATCTACTACTTATTTCCATAGATTCTGAGTTATAGGTGCTAAGTGCCATGCTATTAGCCTCATATACTTCTGGGGTATTTAAGGCCTCCGAAAGCCATAAATTAAAAGTCTCCATGGGGTTTTCATGGAAATCATTTGTACTTAGTAACTTGCCTTGGTATTTTTTTCTTAAATTACTAAGATCACTAGACTTATATGTCATTTGTGCTATATTAGCAGGGGTCGATAATTGCTGCAATTTAGGGTCTAAGCCAGATAAACTTGGGTCTTCATTGACGCGATATTATTGTTGATGGTTATTATTGGGTAAAAAAACTAATTACCGTTGACTCAATTTGATAAAAGCGTAAAACCTACGCGTTAGGGACATAGAGTAACTAGGTATATATATTATGAAAGTTAGAGCTTCAGTAAAAAAAATTTGTGATAAGTGTAAAATAATCAAGCGTAGAGGAATCCTCAGAGTTATCTGTGAAAACCCTAAGCATAAACAGAAACAAGGTTGATAAGGAGAATTTATGGCACGTATTGCTGGTATCGATTTACCTGGAAATAAAAGAATAGATATTGCTTTAACTTATATAAAAGGAATAGGGAAAACTACTTCTAAAAAGTTATTGGAAGAAGTTGGAGTAGCTGCAGAAATTAAAGCAGACAGTATTGAAGAAGGCGTCATTGCCAAGATTCGTCAGTATATAGAAGCAAACTTAAAAGTTGAAGGTGACTTAAGAAGAGAAGTTCAAATGAGTATTAAAAGACATTTGGATATTCAGTCTTATAGAGGTCTTCGACACAGAAAAGGTCTACCTTGTCGTGGACAAAGAACCAGAACTAATTCTAGAACTCGTAAGGGTCCTAAGAAAACTGTAGCAGGAAAAGCTTCTGTTAAAGCATTGAAGGGTTAATAGGATAAGTTAAATGGCTGATAAAAAATCAAAAAGTAAAACAACAAAAAAGAAGTCAAATAAGAATGTTCCATTAAATGGAATTGTATATGTTCAGGCTACTTTTAATAACACATTAATTAATATTACAGATACTTCTGGAAATGCATTGTTCTGGTCAAGCGCTGGTTTGAAGCAATTTAAAGGCGCTCGAAAAGGCACTCCTTTTGCTGCTCAAATTTGTGCTACTGAAGCGGCTCAAAACGCATTTGATTCTGGAATGAGAAATGTAAAAGTTTTAATTAATGGACCAGGCGCTGGAAGAGAATCAGTTGTAAGAGCTGTAGCTTCTGTAGGTATGAAAGTAACAGAGATAAAAGATATTACTCCTGTTCCACATAACGGATGTCGACCACCAAAAAGAAGAAGAGTTTAATTTAATTAACAAGGAAAATAGATTTTAAGAGAAAAAGATTATGATTGATACAGAAAATTCAACTCCAACCCCAGAGCAAAGTAACGTAAAAACTGAAAATTGGACAACTTTAATTAAGCCCAAAAAAATTAAGGTAGAAGAAGAAAGTTTAAGTCCAAATTTTGGCAAATTTATTGCCAGTCCACTTGAAACTGGATTTGGTCACACAATTGGAAATGGTCTTAGAAGAATACTGCTAAGTTCTCTTCAAGGATGTGCCATTGTAAGTGTTAAATTTGATGGAGTTTTACATGAATTCTCATCATTAAATGATGTTTCTGAAGACATGGCAGACATTATTATAAATTTAAAAAGTGTAAGGCTTAGGCTAAACACTGCAAAAAGCAAAGTAATTCAAATTGATAAAAAAGGTCCTTGTGAATTTAAAGCTGGAGATCTAGCGATTGACCCAAGTATTGAAGTTTTAAATCCTGATCATCATATTGCTACTCTTGGTAAAGATGCTCACATTAGAGGCGAGATTAAAGTTAAATGGGGAAGAGGATATATTGCTGCAGATTCTAATAAAGAGGAAAATTCTCCTATTGGAACAATTGCTGTTGATAGTATTTTTTCACCGGTTACTAGAGTTAACTATTCTGTTTCAAATGCTAGGGTTGGCCAACAAACAGATTTTGATAGCCTTGGACTAGATGTGTGGACAGACGGAAGCTTAAAGCCTGAAGATGCTGTTGGATACGCTGCTAAAATTTTAAAAGACCAAGTTAATTTATTTATTAACTTTGATGATGACATTGGAATGGTTAAAGAAAAATCAGACCAAAAGAAAAATGATTTTAACGATAATTTATTCAAGAGCGTTGAAGAACTTGAGTTGTCTGTTAGATCAGCAAATTGTTTACAAAATGCAAATATCAGATACATTTTTGAGCTTGTTCAAAGAACAGAGCCTGAGATGTTAAGAACCAAAAACTTTGGTCGTAAGTCATTAAATGAAATTAAAGATTTGTTACATATTATGGGATTAGGATTAGGCATTAAGCTTGATCTAACTCAAGAAGAAATAAACCAAAAACTTAGAGAATTAAATTCTCAAGACTAAAATAATAATCGGAGTTATTTATGAGGCATCAAAAGAAAAGTCGTAGACTTAGTTTAAAAACAGCACACAGGAAATCACTAATAAGAAATCTTGCATTAAGTGTGATTGAGCATGGAAGAATTAAAACCACTTCTGCTAGAGCAAAAGTGTTAAGGCCTTTTCTTGAAAAATTAGTAACAAAAGCTAAAGATCCTACGGTAGCAAATTTAAGATTAATCAGAACTAAATTGCCAAATAAGAAAGCAATTCAATCTTTAAAAAATGATATTGCCCCTGTTTTCGTAAAAAGACCTGGTGGATATTTAAGAATACTTAAATTAGCTCAACCAAGAGTTGGTGATAAGGCTGATATGTCGTTAGTTGAATGGGTTGAGGAGTCACTAGTTGGAGCTTATTCTCAAAAAGAAGAATCTACAGATCCTAAAGCTAAAAAATCTACCAAGAAAACTGCTAAAAAAACTACTAAATCTTCTGCTTCAAAAACACCTAGTGTGGCTGGTGGAAATAAATCAAAGAAAAATGTAGTTAAGAAAACATCTGCTAAAGGAAGCACTGCTAAAACTAGCGTTACTAGAAAGGTTTAGTTTTTTTGCAGGATAAAAATTCCCGCTCATCAAAAATTAAAATTTGTTTTCAAATTTTTACTCTGATAATTGTACCAATTCTTGGAGCAGTTTATTTTTCTGCCAGGCTTGTTGGTAGTTATGATAGTGAAATAGTCCCTTTTAAGACTTATCAAGCACCAAAAACTATTGCAGTTTTAAATGGTGAACAAAGTAATAAATATCCAATAGTTTTTACAAAAAAAATAACTGTGGTTAATTTTTGGGCTTCATGGTGTGCTCCTTGTGTTGAGGAATTTCCCGCCATGATGCAGCTGCAATCAATCTTACAAGATTATGATATAGAGTTTATTTTTATTTCAATTGATGAAAATTGGCAGGATGTTGTTAAATTTCAAACTCAGTTTGGGATCGAGTTGTTGGCAAAAAATAACTTATGGGACCCGAATAAAAAAATCTCTGCTTCTTGGAATTCAGAGAAATTTCCCGAGTCTTATGTGGTTAGAAATGATGGCTGGGTATTGGAGAAGATAATTGGTTTTCAGAGATGGACACGCCCAGCTGTGATTGAATATTTTAAGAAGCTGGCAGGTAAAGACACCGCCGGTTTATAAATTGTTGAAAATTAGTAAATAAGTATGAAAATCAAGTGGTTACCGAGGGTTTTTCCAGCAAAAATCTGCAATATTAATTATAAAAATTTATACCCATATGATTTATTATCTATGGCTATTGCTTCCTTGCTTAAATAAATAAAAATAATTTTGCCTTATAGGTGAAATTATGAGATAAATTGCTAGATTTACTAGTTTTAAAGGAGTATATATATTTTATAATGGCTAAGAAAAGTGTAGTTTTTAGAAATCTAAAAAGAGAAAAAATGGCTGCTAATCATGCAGAAAAAAGAACCAAGTTGAAAAAAATGGCGATAGATCCAAAACTAAGTATTGAAGAAAGATACGAAGCTAGGAAAAAACTACAAGACATGCCTATGAATGGAGCTCCTTGTAGAGTTAACGTTCGTTGCTCTATTACGGGAAGATCTCGTGGTGTTTACCGTAAATTTAGACTAAGCAGAATTAAGTTCAGAGAGCTTGCCCTTCAAGGCATGATCCCTGGAGTTACTAAGTCTAGTTGGTAATTTTTTTTATTTCTTACTATAAGATTTAATCTTTTTATTTTATTATAAATTTTTAATTGAGGAGTTCTAATGAATGGTTATGTTGTATTAAGTTTTATTTCCGGATTGATTGCAATTGTTATTGCAGTTGTTCTTTATTTTCGAGTTAAGGCTCAGCCAGCAGGTAATGAAAAAGTTAGAGAAATTTCTTTAGCTATTCATGAAGGTGCAATGGCATTTTTGTTTAGAGAATATAAAGTTTTATTTTTTTATTGCATATTTTTATTTGCATTTATTGCTTATGCTTTACACATTGAAACTGCAATTGCTTTTTTAGTTGGCGCTGTGCTTTCACTGGTTGCCGGATTTGCAGGAATGCAAGCTGCAACTATATCTAATGGTAGAACTGCTCAAGCTGCAATGGATAAAGGCAGAGGGAGTGCACTTATGGTTGCTTTTGATGGCGGCGCGGTTATGGGTTTATGTGTTGCTGGGCTTGGGATAGTCGGACTTGTGGGTCTTTACTGGATGTTTCAAGGAGAAAAACTTCTTGCAGATGTACTTCATGGCTTTGGCGTGGGGGCAAGTTCAGTTGCTTTATTCGCTCGTATAGGTGGAGGTATTTATACTAAAGCCGCTGATGTAGGTGGAGACTTAGCCGGTAAAGTTATTGCTGGAATTCCTGAAGATGATCCAAGAAATCCTGGAGCTATTGCAGATAGTGTTGGAGATAATGTTGGTGATGTTGCCGGAATGGGCGCAGATATTTATGAAAGTTATGCTGCTGCAACAATAGCGGCAATTGCAATTGCTTTAACAGCAGGAAGCACACAACTAAATAAATTAGCTGGTACCGGAAATTTTTCTTTAGAGGAACTAAGAATAGTTGGTGAAACTTTGCCATTAGCTTTTGCCGGTATTGGTTTGGTAATAAGTTTAGTGACAATTTTCTTACTAAGATTTTTTAAAGAATGTAATCCTGCTAAAGCATTAAGGGCTACATTGTTAGTGCCACCTTTATTTTTTATTGCCTTTGTTTATTACTTAGTAAATTCACTTGGGTTAAATATTGGAATTGCTCATACTGCTGCTCTTGGAGCAATAGGCGGTGGGATAATTGGCTTGGTTACTGATTACTATACAAGTTCTCGTCCGGTTTTAAAAATTGCTGAATCTGCAACTACTGGTTCTGCAACGGCGATTATTAGAGGTTTTTCAGTTGGGCTTGAAAGTATCATTATTCCAATTTTAATTTTAGCAATTTTAGTTTGGTTTAGTTATGGTTTTATTGGCCAATATGGAATTGCACTATCGGCTGTATCTATGCTTTCAGTAACAGCAATTGTTATGACTGTAGATGCTTATGGACCTATAGCAGATAATGGCGGCGGTATTAGTGAGATGTCTGGCTTAGGACCAAAGGTACGAGCAATAACAGATGAGTTGGATGCGGTAGGAAATACTACAGCCGCAATTGGTAAAGGCTTTGCAATTGGTTCTGCTGTACTAACAGTTATAGCTTTGTTTGTGGCTTATAAAATGGAAATTGATCACAAAAGAATTGCAGCTGGTGGTACTGAGATGATTTTACTCTTAACTGATCCAAGAGTTGTAGTTGGAATTTTATTAGGTGGATTACTTCCTTGTATAGTTGGAGCATCAACAATGTTGGCAGTTGGAAAAGCAGCTGGAAGTATTGTTAATGAGATTGCCAGACAGTTTAAAGAAATCCCAGGTTTGCTTGAGGGTAAACCAGGAGTTAAGCCTGAATCTAGCAAGTGTGTTGATATTGCCACTAAAGCAGCTTTGTCACAAATGATCTTACCAGGTGTTGTGGCTATTGCAGGACCAATTGTGATTGGTTTTGGCTTAGGTGCTGAAGCATTAGCTGGTGCATTAGTTGGAGCAATGATTGTTGGAGCAATCCTATCCTTACTTATGGCCAATGCTGGTGGTGCTTGGGATAATGCTAAAAAGTTTATTGAAAAGGGTGCCCTTCCAGGTCATGGCAAGGGTAGTGAAGCCCATAAAGCTTCAGTTGTTGCAGACACAGTAGGTGATCCATTCAAAGATACCTCAGGACCTGGGATATCAATACTTATTAAAGTAATGAGTGTTGTATCATTAATGATAGCGGCATTGTTAGCTTAGTTTTTAATACTTAAAGAAGCCGTTGCTATACAACAAATATATTATGAATAATAATTCCAATTATAAATTTTTTGGAATTATTTTCCTCATGTTAAGTATAGGTGAGAATGTTCTTGCAAAAAAAGTTATAAATTCAATTAATATTGATAATCCGGCTGCTTTTAGTAAAGAGCTTGAAGTTTTTCCAGATTTCCCAGTTGATATTATTGTTATTAATCCAGAAAAAGAAGAACTGCAGTTTAAATATGCTACCAGAAATCAAAGCCAAGCCAAAAAAAAAGATTCAGAGTTTCAACAAGTTCCAAAATTTTTAAATTCATTACTGAAATCAATTTATCAAAATGGTTTTAGGTTAAAATATTTAACTAATGTATTTAATGATCGTACCTTGACTCATGATTTATTTATTCATGTTAAAGATAATTTTCAAAATGAATTTACTATATATATAAAGCCATTGTTTAATCAATACTGGATTGTGAAGCATAGTCCAGATTACGACTATTCATTTTTTAACATGGGCGTGGTTTTAACTGTTGCTGGTTTAGACTTGGATACAGTAATTCCCAGAGCAAATATAGTTTCGGGAAAACAAGCTAACGCAAAAAATATAGTCTTATATGCACAAGAAAGAAGCGCTGGAGATTTAGTTTTGGTTTTTCACCAGCAAAATGGAGAATTTGCTCACGTAATTAAGGTAAATCACAAAGTGCATAACTATAAATCATTAGAGCTTTTGTATTTACCGGTTTTAGGCTCTAAAGGAGATTCAGGCTTACTAATGTTAGATTATCGTGTTGCTGATGAAATTACAGATGGTTCAAAAGACCTTCACAAACTATATCTTTATAATCCAGCTTCTAAAAAATATAGCAATGAAATTCAGTATGATAATTTTAGTTTAGCAATTGATTTTTCAAAAAGTATGTTAGTTAATTTTTCCGAAAAGTTTGGTTCTTTAAAATTTTCTGACCTAAATTTGATTTTTTATGCATCCGTAAACAACTCTAATGATTTGCGTGTTAAGTATAGAAAAGATTTTAAGTTTGTATGGCTACGTTCTTCTTTAAGTAATACTGCTAGTATTGAATCTAATTTTTTAGCAGGGCTTACAAAAGATCAATCACAGAGTGAATTTCAGACTTATGTTTTTGAAGCTTTAAATAAATCAAATGAGAGATTACATAGGATACATATTCCCAATGCTGTTTTACTAGATGGATCTAAGGTAGATGAGTTAAACCCCTTCTAAATCAGTTAAAAATTAGTTTTTAATTAGTATAACTGCACTTTTCTCTAAGTGCATGAAATTGTTGCATATAATGATGTTGTTTTGATTGAAAATAATTCTTGATCTAGAATTTTTTTTATCATATTTTTTAGATCAACAATTATGAAAAAATTTAAATTATTAATAGTTTCTCTGGGGTTTATTATTTTTTCTAATTTAAGTTATTCAATTTGTAATCAGCTTTTAAGTCATCAAAAAAGTAAGCCAATAGTCTCAGAGATAGCCATTGTAGCTGAAGTTGCATCTTTGCTTAATTTACATATTGAACAAGCAGGTCTACCAAGAGTTTTTGATTCTACTACATTTGCAGAAGAGTATGTGGCCAGCTTTAAAAGGCCAAGCAAGCTAAAGTCTATTTTTTCTCCTAAGGTAAAAAAAGAGTATGCAGCAAATACTAAAGAGATTAAAAAATATTTAACCTATTTCATTTTTAGAGTAAGAATTAAGGCAGTTTTCTTGCAGCAAACTCAAGGTTTAATTAAAGCAAGAATTGTTGAGCTTAAAAGTCAAAGAGACTCTGCCCAAACAACACAAACAATTAACCAGCTAGAAACTCTTTTAGGTAATATGAGAAGATCAATATCCCGAGATATTACTAAAATAACTGATGTTACCGGTTTAGATTTTTCAAATAATTACAGCGAAGCAATGACAAAAATAAAAAAAATTGGAAAAAGTTTTGAATATGATTTTCCTAGAGATAAAGTTTACATTGAGAGAGCTTTAAGCGCCTTAAAAGTTAACGATGTTCAAGTTTCTGAAGCTAGTATTAAAAAAATTACTGATACTATATCAGGATTAAGTTTTGTATTTTTTCTTCTCAATGACAGCGCAACAAATATGCTTGGTAGAAAAAGCTCTAAAGAAATGCCAGTTGGTTTAAATCTTACAAATGGTTATTTGGAAAAATTATTAAATAATGATCTTGTAAACTTTATTCACTTCTCGTTTAGGTCTGGGGAAAAGTCTCTAAGTGAATTTCTTGATATGATTCATGGCTATGAAAGTAATGCCAAATCAAAATTAGATATCCCCAAAGATGATGATAATTTTGATTATTATAATACTTAATAGCTTTTTTATGAATTGTTTCACTAAATATATGTTTGCTTTAGGGCTTTTGTTTTTTGTTAATACAGTAAATGCTAATATTTGTAATGGTTTAATAAATAGTAAATTTAAACAGGTAACTATGAACAAAGTTTTAGGAGAGATAATTGCCTCTTCTAATAATTATAGAATAGTAGACTCAGCTGAAATTATTACTCAAATGGTAGATTTAACCTTAACTACTAACTTTATTTCCAGCTTTAAAGGACCAGGGGCAATAAGAAATTTTTTTGATCCTTCAGTAAGAGTTGCTTTTGAAGGAAAAGTTGAAAAGTTAAGTGGTCATTTAGAATATTTAAACAGCAGGCTTAAAGCCGAATTATTTGTGCTTACCAATACTCTTACGCCGTTAAATGCTAGAATTAATTTCCTTGTAACATTACCTTCACACTTTGCAAATAAAAAACAAAGGGAATACCTTAAAGAATTAAGGATGCAACAACGAAATATGCATAGATCAATATCAAGATTGATTGAGAAGATAACAGATATTACCGGGGTAGATTTTAAAAATTCTTTTGATGTAGCATATAAGAGGTATGAAAGATCTCTAGGTAAGGATTCTATAAACATCGCAACAAATGATACCAAGAGAATGATTCACCAAGTAGAAATGCTAGAGTATCGGGGAGTGGTTCTTACTGAGGAAGTAAAAGCAAAAACATTCCAAGCGATAGCTCAACATAGAGATAATTTTATTTTATAGAGTCTAAACTAAACTCATCTGAACTTATATCCAGCCTCAGACGGATCTCTAAGGTTTAACTCAATGGCGTGAATTTCTTTTTTATACATATCTTCCAGAGTTTTATGCATCCATTTTTGCCGCTGAAAAATACTTAAGCCAATAAATAATTCACTAACTACAGTAATTTTTGTAAAAGTATTAACCAAAAGTTAATGGTGCGGTGGTGGTGGAATGCCGAAATAAGGATGATGAGGAATGTGTTTATATTGATGCTAATACTTGGTATTGGGACAAGTAATAATTTGTTTTGTGAAGAAGGTGATGCTCATCATATCGTTGGCAAAAAAGATACTTCTTCAAAAACAAGTGTTGGTGCTAGTGATGGCAATTGTGCTAGATTAACTGGTTTCTTGGTTAAGGCGGTTGAGTTTTTAAAAAAATCAGTCAAGTTGCCAAAGAGGCAGCGGGCAAAACAAGTTAATACTGTTGTTCATCAAAATGATGAACAAATTGAGCATAGCTGGAGTGAAGAAACGCCCAATCGTATAAGAATATTATCAGATTTATATTCCAGAATTACACAAGCAACTACTGATGAAGAAAAGCTAGATATCTTTAATAAATCAAATAAAGAAATAGGCACTGTTTTTACTTTAAGATACTTTCCTGAGCTTTTAAATTCAGTAAGTGATGAAGTTTTGCGTAGCTTTTTGTCTGAATATATAGAGAAAGGTGAAAGACTTAATTTTTTAATTTCTAATTTAGAGACCTTAATTAGATTGGGGTTTGAGAAAGCAGATTTTGATAAAATACTAAATTTCCAAGATGATCTGTACATAAGTGCTTTATTTTCTCAGATACCAGCGCTTCAAAAAGTTGGCTATACTAATAATTCTATATTTGAATACTTGCTTAATTATAGAAAAAAGTTTACAACCAGTGGATTAAATTTTATTGCTGAGCTGGCTGCATTGAATCTTTCAAAAAATCAAATTCTACAAATAATTCATCCAATAATCGATAATAATATTAACACTGGCATATTTTCAAATATCGAAGGATTAAGGACGTTAGGCTTTGATGATGATGAAATTTATGATGTCTTTTTGCGTTTTTCAAAATTGGATTATTCTGGCTATTCTTTTAAAGAGGTAGATTGGTTGCAGAGTTTAAATTTTAATAATCCTGATGAAAGAAAAGTTAAACTTAAAGCGTTGCTGGAAAATATGGCCAGGTATGATTCTTCAGATTCGATGTTTTCTAATTTGGATAAAATAAAGGAGCTTGGATTTAGTGTAGATGAGATTTATGAGTTATTACAAATTTTTGCTAACTCTAATTTAGAAGTTGATAGTTTTAAATATGTGACTGAATTAGCTGAGTTTTTTGATTTGAATAACCAAGTTTCAAAGAACAAATTTTATACTTTGTTAAAAGCCATGGCTAAAAATCATGATAGCAGTAAAATAGTAGAAAAATATGAGTTTTTAAATAGCAATTTCTCTCAAGATGAAATCTATGAATTATTGATTTTGTCCTCCAAAAACCCTCAGTTTAATTTTGCAAATTATAGCGGTTTGAATCTAGAAAAATTTAATTTATCTCAATTACAATTAAATAATATTTTAACAAATATTGCTAAAAGTAGCCATGGTTATTGGTTGTTTGTGGGTGAAAATATTACAGGTGCTAAGTTTCTTGAGCTTGGCCTTTCATCAGCTCAAGTATTAGAGCTGAGAAAGCAAGCATTTTTAAGTAATCCTAGTATGTTTGCTAAGAAATTACTTGGTTTGTACTTTGCTGATTTACCCTTAGTCACTAAGGCTCCTGGTGAAACAAGTAAGCACTCAGTTATAGCTGAATTTTTACAAGGTAAATTTAAGATTGATCCCGAGGTGTTAATCAAGCCAGTGGAAAGAGAAAATGTAATGTTTGGGTTGCTACAATCATATGGAAAGAACTATGAACAACTAAAAGATAAGTCTATAACTCACGCTAGTGAAATTTTAGCAGAAGCTTTAGGGCTAATTGCCGAACAAGCTGCAGCTTTGAGGGCAGCCCGTAGCGGTGATAGTTTGAGTGATTTTTATTCTCTTGCTTTAGAGTTTTCTGAGCTATTTCCACAGCCTAAACTAACCCAACTTTTGGATATTGATCCTAAGCTTTTTGGTAAGAAACAAATTTCAAAATTAAACACTTTGCTGGGATCGCTAATTGATTTAGCAAGCACTCATGAAAGTATAGATGACTTTAATGTTCAGTTTGATGAAGTAATAAAGGAGTTTAAAACGATTGAAGAAAACCAAGTTATTACAACTAAAAACATTGAAGCTCTTCAGTCTAAATTGGCAGATAAGATTTCTGCAAGATTTAGTGAGTTGCTTGGGAAAGATAGTGATTTTAGTTATGATAAAGTCCTTGCTCTTAAACAAAAATGGGGAGATATAAAAGAGATTAAAGTATTACTGGCAAGATTTTTAGGCAAAAAATCCTGGAATGGTTTACTAAAAGATCTTGGAGAAATATTTTCTGCAGAGTTAGATGGTAATTTTTATAAGTTCAGATTCACTGGAATTACTGAGGCAAGAAAAGCCCAAGTGGAAGCTCAAATAGGTCATTTAAATACAGGCCAAAGAGATCTTTGGCAGGATGCCCATACAAGGAGTAGATTACAAGTTGTAGCTGGTGATAAGGCAGATAGTTATAAGTTTATTAAAGCTAAACTGAAAGAAGTTCCAGGTGTAATAGAGCAGTTAATAGCCAATGCTAATCCTGGTAACAAAGAGGTAGTCAAAGAAGACCCCTTAGCGAATGTAGAGTTTGAATCAGTTTTTATAAAAATATCTGAAGGACATTCTTTTGAAGATAAGCAGCTTGTGCTTGTGCTGGCAGAAAAATTAAAATCTCAAGTTACTACTATGAATTCAAAAATAGAAAAGCTAACTGATGATGAGGAAGTGCTAAAATTTCTACGATCAGAGCTTCCTAACTTACAAGAGTATGCTAAAGAATTTAAGAAACTTATAAATCAGAGTAAACTTACTGAAGATGTAAAAACACAATTGAAAAATGATATAAGCTCCATTGCCAATAAATTCAATGAAGTAAATGCCGCTGATAAAAAAGAACCAGTTGAAACTATTGTGTTTACTACCATTGTGAGTGACGCTCGAACCATGAGTAGGATAGGAGATTGTGTGGCTACAAGTAGTTGCCAAAACTATAGAGTTGGTGGGCAAATACATACATTGCCTGGTTATATAAAGGATCCAAATATACAAGCCATATTATCTTTTAATTTGAGGAAAAAAGATTTTCCAAATACAGCTGATTATAATGCAGTAAAAGAAGCAATGAATTCTGGGGAAATTAATAAGTATTATGATGGTGACAAAATGGAAGTGGTGTTTAAGTTTCAGGATGCAGAAGGTAGTGATATTGAAATTCGAGTGTCCAAGCCATTAGCCAATTATAGAAGATTAATAAAGCTTGGTGAATTTGTAGATGGAGATAAAGCGCCTGGATCCCTGCTTGAAACATCTTATACTCAAAATAATATTGTTCAAAATGAGCAAGAGGTCTTTGCAATAGCTGCGGACCTTGAAAATGATATGGGAATAACTAGAAAAGTCCCAAAGGATGGCAAAGTATTGCTAATTAAAAAAAGCACTGGATCCATGGGACAATATAGCGATCTGGCCGGTGGCACTAAAATTGAAGATTACCAAGTAGCAAATTAATAAGGTTGTTTTTAAAGCTATAGGACTTAATGATTTTGCATTGGGATGTAATAGAAATAAATAAAAAAAATAGAATTTACTACAAGTACATTTAATTCATAAGAAAAAGCTAATTAGGTAAATTATCAAATGTACAGTATTATCTGAATTTGTAGCCAGCCTCAGACGGATCTCTAAGGTTTAACTCAATAGCATGAATTTCTTTTTTATACATATCTTCCAGAGTTTTATGCATCCATTTTTGCCGCTGAAAAATACTTAAGCCAATAAACAATTCACTAACTACAGTTATTTTATAGTGACCACCACCATGTTCTTTTGCTTGAGAGTGGTGCTTATGGGCAGAGGTATTATTGCTTATTGAAAGTTGAATTGGATGAAATACTTTTTTTATTCTGGCAATTATTTTTTCAGAAACTGGGTCTTTGGGTGCTTGTGGAGTGATAACTTTTTGTTTTGGAGTAAAAGTCCTAAAAACTTCAGGTTTCTTTTTGGTTACTTTTTTCTTGGTAGCTTTCTTTTTAGTTACTTTTTTCTTGGTAGCTTTCTTTTTAGTTACTTTTTTCTTGGTAGTTTTCTTTTTGGTTACTTTTTTCTTGGTAGTTTTCTTTTTGGTTACTTTTTTCTTAGTAGCTTTCTTTTTGGTTACTTTTTTCTTGGTAGTTTTTTTTGGAGTCATTTTGTATTTCAACCTATGGTTTAACTATAGCTTATAATATTGGCTATCTGCAACATCAGTGCCTAAACCTTTTTATCGTTGTTCCCAAATCTTATGAATATTAAGATATTATAATTACAAAAACGCCTTAAGGAGGATTGTTGTGTTAAAAAATAAAATTTTATCAGTAATTTGTATTTTATTTGTGGTTTCATGTAACGAATCAACAAATGTATCAGTAAAGAGTGACGACGAAAAAACCATTTATTCAATGGGACATATGTTGGGCAGTCGATCTAGTGAATTAGGTTTGAATACTGCAGAGAAGAAAGTGATGGCTAAGGGGTTCAAGGATGCAGTTTTGGGAAGTAAGCCCGCTGTTAAAGTTGCAGATCATACCAAAAATATTTCTACGTTTGTAAGATCGCGGACTAGCAAGTCTCAAGAAAAAATAGCTAAAGTTGAAAAAGATTCTAGCAAAAATTTCTTAGCTAAAATGGCCAAGGAAAAAGGCGCCGAAACAACTAAGAGCGGTTTGATTTATATCCCGATTAAAGAAGGCAAAGGCGAAATGCCAAAGTTAGAGTCAAAAGTTAAAGTTCATTATCATGGAACCTTAGTGGATGGAACAGTTTTTGATAGTTCTGTAGATAGAAAAAGTCCTGCATCTTTTCCATTAATGGGAGTTGTGGCTTGTTGGAAAGAAGGATTACAAAAAATTAAAGTTGGTGGCAAAGCAAAGTTAATTTGTCCTTCTGAAATTGCTTACGGAAATAGAGGGGCACCACCTAAAATTAAGCCAGGAGCTACATTAGTTTTTGAAGTGGAACTTTTAGAGATACTTAAAAAATAGTTACTGTTAATTTATTTTTAATAAAAAAAGCCCCTTCTTGCTATCCTATTATTGGATATAGCAAGAAGGGGTTTTTTTGTTCGTTTTTTCTTTATCTACTAGTTATTTAAATCGCTGGTAGATGGAATATATGGATCAATTAAATCACCAGAATCATTAGAAGCAGTGTTTCTATCAGAAGTGCTACAAGCACCTAATAAAAAAAGACATATCATTCCCGAGAATAAAATTTTTGTTAGTTTCATATTATACTTTCCCCCATTTGTTTGTACATATTGAAGCATCTCGTTTTAATCTATAAAAACAGTAGCATTGCCTCTTCTATATTCATTATCGCTAATTTGAAGCCAGTATTTAGGCTTTAATATTGACGTAAAAAGTAATTAATTGCCAATTCGCGTTAAAAACGGTATGTTCTGCTCTAAGTATGGTTAAAAGTCCTAAAAACTCATCTCTGTCTAAGGCAAATAGCTCTGGATGGTCTGTTAGCGATAGCAGAGAATTGTATGGGATAAAAAACTGGTCTGGTGGATATTTCAATGTAAACAGCAGTGGCAATGTTGAAATGAGTCCATCTATTGATTCTACCCAGAAGATAGACCTTAAGGAATTAGTAAATGAACTAAAGGAAAGAGGCTTAAAGACTCCACTTTTGCTTAGGTTTTCAGATTTAGTTAATTCAAGAATAGAAAAGATTAATCAGGTTTTTTTAAATAGTATTGAGAAATTTAATTACCAAGGAAAATATCGTGGAGTTTATCCAATAAAAGTTAATCACCAAAGACACTTACTTGATGAACTAACCAAATTTGGCAAAAAATCTAATTTGGGTTTGGAGGCAGGATCAAAGCCAGAGCTTTTATTGGCAATGGCGCTTTTAAAAGATAGCGATGCATACTTAATTTGTAATGGATTTAAAGATCAAGAATTTATTGAAAATGCTTTGTTATCACAAAAGTTAAATTTAAATACTCTTATTGTTGTTGATAGATTTGCCGAGATTGATTTAATTCTTAAGGCAGCTAAGAAATTAAAAATTAAACCTAGAATAGGTTTTAGATTAAAATTAGATTCTAAAGGATGCGGTAAATGGGTTGAAAGCTCAGGACTAAATTCTAAATTTGGTCTTAGTTCAATAGAGATTCTCCGAGGTGTTGAAGTTTTAATAAAAAATAAAATGTTAGATTCTTTAGAGTTAATTCATTTTCATGTTGGTTCCCAGATTACTTCCATTAGATCAATTAAGGATTCATTAGTTGAGGCAACTAGAATATTTGTGGAATTAACTAAGCTTGGTGCCAAAATTAAAGTTGTCGATGTAGGTGGTGGCTTAGGAGTTGATTATGATGGATCCCAAAGTAATTGTGAAAACTCAATAAATTATACTCTTCAAGAATATGCCAACGAAATTGTTTCCCAAATTGGTTATATCTGTGATGAATTTAAAATCCCTCATCCTAACATTGTCACTGAGGCTGGAAGAGCATTGGTTTCTTATCATAGTGTTTTAATCTTTGATATTGTGGGAACTCCAAATCCTGTTAATAAAATATCTAAGGGAGCAAGAAACAATAAACATGAATCGGTACAGGATATGATTCAACTGGTGGAGAAGTTAACTACTAAAAATTTAAATGAAAGCATTCATGATGCAATTCAATTAAGAGATGAAACATTAAATTTATTTAAGCTTGGATACTTGGGGCTGGCTGAAAAAGCTTATAGCGAAGAAGTATTTAGGGAATTTTGCCGAGTAGCTTTTGAGGTTGCTAAAAAATTAAAAAGAAAACCTAAAGATTTACGATTATTAAAGAAATATATAAGACAAAATTTTTATTGTAATTTTTCAATATTTCAATCTGCTCCTGATTGCTGGGCTGTGGATCAGTTATTTCCAATAATGCCAATTATGCGCTTAAACGAAAAACCAACTGAAAAAGGTATTTTATTAGATTTAACTTGTGATTCTGATGGCAAGATTACTAAATTTATCGATAATAATAATGTAAAAAACAGCTTAGAAATGCATACACTTAAGCCAGATGAATCTTATTTTGTTGGGATGTTTTTAATTGGTGCCTATCAAGAAACCTTGGGTGATTTTCATAATTTATTTGGTGATACTGATGCAGTACATGTTAAGTGCCGGGGAAAATCTTATTCTGTAGAGCATGTAGTAGAGGGTGATACGGTAGAAGAAGTTCTTAATTATGTAGAGTATGATCGCGGTTACTTAGTTGGGGAGCTGAGAAAATCTATAGAAAATGCATTGGAAAATAAAACCCTAACTCTTAAAGAAAGCCGTGATTTTATTAAAAGGTTTGAACAAGGGTTAAATGGTTACACCTACCTTGAAAACGATATAGAATAAACTGTGGTCATTTATTATTTTTAAAAGATTTGTATTATAATATATTTGATTGTGGGCCATCAGAAAATAAAACCAGAAATAATTGAAAAAATTTTACTGATATTGTCTGGAAAACTGGAAAACATTCAAGCCATTACTGAGCAATCAAGGCAAGATGTTATTCATGGAGATATGAAGCAAGAAGGGAAGTACGATACTCGAGCTATAGAGGCAGGATATTTGGCTGGAGCTCAAAAAAAGCGGCTTGAAATTCTTGAGCTTGAGATTGAGCAAATTAAAAATCTAGAGCTTGAAAGTTCTCCGATAGTGGTTCCTGGGTCCTTGGTTAAAGTTACTCAAGGCAATGATTTTAAAAACTATTTTGTAACCTTTGCTACTGGTGGATTTAAGGTTTTACTCAGCAATAAAACTGAAATCATTGTAATTTCTTCTGTTTCTCCTGTCGGAAAAAGCTTATCAGGTAAAAAAAATAATGATTTTTTTGAATTTAAAACACCAAAAACTGCAATAGAGCTAGAAATACTAGAAATTAACTAATCATTTAAGCAATTAAAAAAGACAAGCTTTGTATTTTTAACTATACTTTAAAGAGAAATGTTAGAAGTTAATATTGACAATAAAGCAGTGGAGATTAAGCCTGAAAGTTCCATTGACTCAGTAGTTACCGGAATTGATTTATTAAGAGAGATCAAGCCATCCCAGAAAATTGTAGCAATGAAGCACTCTGGAAGTACCTTCGACTTGACTGAGCCATTACCAAAAACTGGTTCAGTAGAACTTGTGTCCACTTCATCCAGTGAAGGATTAGAGATTATTCGTCATTCAACAGCACATGTGCTTGCTCAAGCAGTGAAGCAACTTTTCCCAACTGCTCAAGTAACTATTGGTCCAGTTATTGAAAATGGTTTTTATTATGATTTTGATTTTGAGCGAGCATTTACCGAAGATGACCTAAAGGTCATTGAAAAACAAATGAAGAAAATTATTCGTGAACGAATTCCGTTGGTTCGTGAAGAGTGGACTTCTGATCAAGCAATAAAATACTTTGGGGACCTTGGGGAAAAATATAAATGCGAAATTATTAAAGATTTAGGTGAGTCAAAGGTTTCAATTTACAAACAAGGAGATTTTACTGATTTATGTAGGGGAACTCATGTGCCACATACAGGTGTGCTATCGGCATTTAAATTAATGAAGGTTGCTGGAGCTTATTGGCGTGGTGATGAAAAAAATACCATGCTCACTAGAATTTATGGCACTGCTTTTGCCAATAAAGATGAGTTAAAAGAGTACTTAAATAGATTAGAAGAAGCCAAAAAAAGAGATCACCGAAAAATAGGTGTTCAAATGGATCTTTTTAGTTTCCATCCCGAGGCTCCTGCCTCGCCATTTTTTCATCCAAGAGGATCTAGGCTATATAGAAATTTAAGTGAGTTTATTCATAAGGTTAATGATGTAAATAATTACGATACTGTTCGCACTCCTTTACTTATGAGTGAAGAGATGTGGAAAACCTCTGGCCATTATGAAAATTACCGGGAAAATATGTATTTTTCAAAAGTAGATGATAGAGATTTTGCCTTAAAGCCAATGAATTGCCCTGGCCATGTTTTGATTTATAAATCAAAAAAAATATCCTATAGAAATTTACCATTAAAATATGCAGAGTTTGGCAGAGTTCATCGCCATGAAAGAAGTGGAGTGACTGCGGGATTATTTAGAGTAAGAAGTTTTGTTCAAGATGATGCCCATATTTTTTGTACTGAAAACCAAATTGAAGATGAGATTAATAAAATTTTGAAGATTATTGATTTTGTTTATAAAGCATTTGATTTCAGTTTCAAGGTAGAGCTATCAACAAGGCCAGAAAAAAGAATTGGCAGTGATGAAGTTTGGGATATGGCAGAAAATGCTCTTAAGAACTCATTAGAAAAGTCAGGACTTGAATACCAATTAAACCCAGGTGATGGAGCATTCTATGGTCCTAAGATTGATTTTCATTTGCAAGACTCAATTGGTAGAACACATCAATGTGGAACTGTTCAATTGGATTTTTCAATGCCTGAAAGATTTGGCCTAACATATACTTCTTCAGAAGATACTGAAAAAACCCCGGTTATGATTCATAGAGCCATAATTGGTAGTTTCGAGCGATTTTTAGGTATCTTGATTGAACATTTCGAAGGTAAATTTCCATTTTGGCTAGCTCCAGAACAAGTTGCCATTATGACAATTAGTAACGATCAACGAGCCTATGCTCTTGAAATTGCTGAAAAATTACAAGCAAAAGGATACAAGGTAATTGTTGATGATAGCTCAGAAAAAATATCTTATAAAATTCGTAAATACCAATTATTAAAGGTTCCATATATGTTACCGATTGGTTCTAAGGAAATGGAATCTAAAGTTTTAAGTATAAGAGACTTGAGTGGAAAGCAAAGACATGGTGTAAGTTTTGAAGAACTTATTAATGAACTACAGAATTTACAAATGCCAATTTATAAGAGCTTTCCAAACAATAATTAATTTCAAATGAGTATAAGCAGTAATTTTTATCAATCTCATTTTCAAACAATTGAATTATACAAATGAATAATATGTGTTTTTCTTTCAACTATATAAACAATTTAAATAAATTAAGGAGTTATTTATCGCAAAAGCTAAAGAATTAAAAGTTAACCGTAGAATTAAAGCTACTTGGGTAAGAGTTATTGGTAAAGACAGTGAAAATCTAGGTCTTATGGAGGCCAGAAAAGCTGTTGCCTTGGCAGAGGACTTGGGTCTTGATTTGGTTCAGGTTTCAGAAAGCAAGGACTCTCCAGTTTGTAAGATAATGGATTATGGCAAATATAAATATGAGAATAAGAAAAAAGCCAAAGATGCCAAGAAAAAACAAACAAATACTGAACTTAAAGAAGTTCAGGTTAGGCCAAAAACTGAGACTCACGATTTAACTCATAAAGCGAAAAAAACTTTAGGATTTTTAGCAGACGGCAATAAAACAAAATTAATTGTATTTTATCGTGGTTTTGAGCTTTCAAGAATTGAAGATGGCTATAAAACCATGCTTGAATTTATAGAGATTCTTGACGACAAGGCACAGTTAGAGACTCCACCAAAAATGGAAGGTAGAAAACTATCTTGTATTTTAGCGCCAATTCCAGCTGCAAAGTTAAAGAAATTAATGAAGGGCCATCTTTTAGCAAGTATGCCAAAGTTTGATGCTAAGAAATTCAAAGCACCAGAGCGCCCAAGTAGGCCAACAAGAAGAAGATAAATATATTTTATCTAAGCTTACTTAAGTATTTAATAGAATTTAAGTAATAATTATATATTTTTCATGCTTTCATTTTTTTATGAAAAATATATTTAAAAAATCACTATATAAATTTGTTCCTTTTTTATGCCTACTAAGTGGCTTTAGCTTTGCGGAATCGACAAATACTGTAAAGAAGGCCGCCGAGAAAGTAGCACCTAAAACTGAAGTTATATTTTCAGTCATTGAAAAAAGCGATGGTAAGTTTGTAAAAAGCTGTAAGGGTTTAGACAATGATACTGTTGAGTTTTTTGATGGTAAAGATAAGGTTGTTAAAAAATTAGCAGAATTAGAAATAGAAGATGGCTTTGCTGAGGTTTTTGTAGAAGAGCTGGCAATTTTGGCTAAAGATAAATCCGTTGAACAAGAGATTGAAATTGAAGATAAGAACTATAACTATTCAATTGATATTGATGTTTTCGTTAATTCTGTTGATCCTAAAGTAAAAAAATTGGTTAAGTTAGATCTTATTCAAATGGATTTTGCTGCTGGCAAACAAAAGGTAATGCACCTTCAAAGCAGGGCTGCAAAAGATTCGTTTAGAATTGTTTATGGCATTTGTGTAATGCTTGCTCCATAAGGCGAGTAAAATTAATACTTTTTGATATTTTTAAAAAATAGAAATAATTTAAGATCACCTGAGTCATTGATCTGAATGGATAAGGCTATTTATATCAATGACTTATGTGGTTTATTGCTGTGGTTGATTTATGGCTAGATAGCGATAGTTGAAATTGTTGCTAAATGTAAGTAAATATTTAAACTATACTTGATAAACGCCGAAAATTTTGGCAGATTATCTCAGTTACCGTAAGGTTTAAGGAAGTACTATGAAAGCTAAACTAAAATCACATTCTGGATGTAAAAAACGTTTTAAAAAAACATCTTCTGGAAAAGTAAAAGTAAAAAGATCAAACACTAGACATATTTTAGTGAATAAAAGTCCAAAAAGAATGAGAAGACTTGCTCAAAGTCATTATTTATCAAAAGGATTCGAGAAAGCAGTAAAGGCATTAATGCCATACGCATAAGGCTTAGGGAATTAGGAGTAAGAAATGGCAAGAGTTAAGGGTGGACCAACTACCAGAAACAGAAGAAAAAAAGTTCTTGATCGTGCGGAAGGCTTTTATGGTCTTAGACGTAAAACTTTTCAAAAGGCAAACGAAACAGTAACTAGAGCATTAAAATATGCTTATACACATAGAAGACTTAAGAAAAGAGAATTTAGAGCTCTTTGGATTCAAAGGATTAATGCAGCATCAAGATCTTGTGGTGTTAGCTACTCGGTATTTATGTGTGGATTAAAGAAATCAAATGTTGATATTGATAGAAAAGTTTTAGCAGATATTGCCGCTAATGACTTTGCTACATTTCAATCAATAGCAGATATCTCAGCAGCTTCTAAATAAGCTACTATTCAAACTCAGCGCTTTTCTATCTTTTAGATAGTATTAAGTGTTTTTTATTTAAAACTAGTTTTTTTCATTAACGAAATTAGTTATTAAGTATATAATTACATGTATTGTGGCTGATTCTCTAGAGATTTTTAATAATAAATTAAATTCATTTTGGGAGGAATCTCAAAAAAAGTTAACTGCCTTTAAAAGCGTTGAAGATTTAGAGTTATTTAGACAAAATACTCTGGGGAAAAAAGGCAAGCTAACATTAATTTTAAAACAACTGGCAACTTTCTCTAAAGATCAAAAGCCACTTGCTGGGCAAGCTGCAAATGTAGTTAGAGAAAAAATTAATAGCTCTATTGTTAAATTAAAGTTACAGCTTGAAGAAGAAGAATTTACCAAAAAACTTTTATTAGAAAAGGTTGATCCAACTTTACCTGGTGTTGTTTTCACTGATCAGCATCCTCATCCAATTACTGCAGTCGAAAAGGAATTAGTTGAGTTACTTTCAACAATTGGTTTTGATGTTTCTGTTGGGCCGGAAGTTGAACATGAGTTTTATAATTTTGATGCATTAAATATTCCTAAGTCACATCCAAGTAGAGCCTTGCAAGATACTTTTTATATGAAGGATCATCCAGAAATTGTGCTTCGAACTCAAACATCACCAATTCAAATTAGAACAATGATGAAAGATTCGCCGCCGATTAGAATGATATGTCCAGGAAGAGTTTATCGTTCAGACTATGATGCTACTCATTCTCCAATGTTTCACCAATTAGAAGGATTATTAGTCGATAAAGATGTAAATATGGGTGACCTAAAAGGTGTACTACAATATTTGATTAATAATTTTTTTGGTCAAGATTTAAAAATGCGTTTGCGGCCAAGTTATTTTCCATTTACTGAACCATCTGCAGAAGTAGATATGGAATGTTGTTTTTGTAATGGTGATGGTTGCAAGGTTTGTAAAAACACCGGATGGATTGAAGTTATGGGTTGTGGGATGGTTGATCCTGAAGTTTTTAAATCTGTAAATTTAGATTTTTCAAGATACAAAGGCTTTGCTTGGGGATTAGGGGTTGAAAGATTTGCTATGTTGAAATACGGAATTAATGATTTAAGATCTTTTTACGAATCTGATTCCAAATTTATTCATCAATTTGGAAGGTGGTTGTAATGAAGGTTTCACTAAATTGGCTGACAGAATACTTTCCAGATATTGCTAATAAAAATTATTTATTTGATAAGCAAAAAGAAATTTTAAAGTCTTTGCCAAAGGTAGGTTTAGAAGTTGGTGGAGTTTCTAATCCAGGCGAAAAAATAAAAGGAGTTGTTGTTGGCGAAATTAAAAGTTTTTCTAAACACCCTGATGCAGATAAATTAAATATTTGCCAAGTGAACACTGGCAAAGAAGTGTTGCAAATAATTTGCGGAGCAAGCAATGTTCAAAATAATTTAAAAGTTGCAGTTGCACAAATAGGAGTAAATCTTCCTGGAGACTTTAAAATTAAAAAAGCAAAAATTAGAGGAGTAGAGTCCTTTGGAATGCTTTGCTCAATTGATGAGCTTGGAATTGGTGATGGCAAAAGCGAAGGAATTCTTGAATTATCTTCTGATGCAGTTGTTGGCGATGAACTATCAGATCATTTAAAGCTATCAGATGTTTGTTTAGATATTGAGTTAACTCCAGATAGAGGAGATTGTTTGTCACATCTTGGAATTGCTCGAGAAATAGGGGCAATAATTCATGAAAATATTAAAATTCCAGAATTTGATATTCTTAAAAAAGATGATAACTCAGGAGTTCCTCTTATAAGTGTAGATGTGCAAGAATTAGATGCTTGTCCTATTTATAGTGCCCAAGTCTTTGCAATTGACTCTAGTCTAAAAAGTCCAAATTGGTTAGTCAGTAAGTTAACAAGTATAGGTTTAGCAAATCATTCTCCAGCAGTAGATATAACAAATTTTGTTATGACAGACCTAGGGCAACCAATGCATGCGTTTGATGCTGATAAAATTGCTGGTTCTAAAATTATTGTTCGATTTGCCAAGCAAGACGAAGAATTTATTTCTTTAGAAGAAAAAACTTACAAATTATCCCCAAGTGATTTAGTAATTGCTGATACAGAAAAAGTATTAGCATTGGCTGGAGTAATGGGTGGATTATCAAGTAGTGTTTCTGCTGATACTAAAACAATTGTTCTTGAAGTTGCAGTGTTTGATTCTATATTAGTTAGACAAACTTCTTTAAAGTATAAAATTCATACGGATTCTTCTCATCGTTTTGAAAGAGGTGTTGATGCCTTAAATTATTCTCGAGCTGCTGGCAGAGCAACTAAATTATTTCGTGAAATTGCTAATGCTAGACCTAGGGGAGCTTTTGTTGAAGTTAAAAGTAAAAAAGCTAAAGAACTTCAAAGCACTCGTTCTCTAAATTTAGACTTAAGAAGATTAAGAGATGTTTTAGGAATTGAGCCTTCTGTACAACATTTAGTTAGAAGTTTTAGTTCAGTGGGAATTGTGGCAAGAGAAAAAACATCTAATGTTTTATCTGTGCAAATTCCAACTCATAGGTTGGATTTGGTAAGGGAAATTGACCTTGTTGAAGAAGCGGCAAGATTGTTAGGCTATGATGATATTCCAATCAGGTTTCCAGTGCTAAGAAAAAAATATCACTCACAAAACAAAGATATTTATACATATATTAAATCGATTAAATCTCAATTTAATAAAATTGGCTTAACTGAAGTAATGCCTTATTCTTTTATTGGTAACAAAGAAAAAGATTTTTTAATAGATCCAGAACATAAGTTAATTGAAGTTGAAAAACCATTGTCGCAAGAATGGCAATTTTTAAGACCAAATATATCTTTTGGTTTGCTTAAGGTTCTTACTAAGCATGCATCATTATCTCAAAATGATGCCAGAATATTTGATGGTGGCAGAGTTTTTAGTTTTAAAAAAATAGACACTAAAGAAAAATATTCAATTCCTTGTTACGAATCATTTAATGTTGGTTGGGCAATGATGGGTAGAAGAAGCCAAGATCATTGGCTAGTAGATAAAAAATCTTCAGACTTTAAACAAAATGTAGATTTTTACGATTCAAAAGGTGTCCTTGATAACATTGTAAAATATTTGTCTGCTTTTAATTCTTCTTGGGCTGGAATAAAAATTGAATTATTGTCTGATGTTTCTGATTCAGAATGTATAAAGTTAGGTGGAGGATGGATTCCAAAGTCTTTACTTCATCCAACTAGATCAGGACTTATATTTCTACCTTCAGGAAAGCAAAAAAAGCTAGTTGGCTATGTTGGAGAACTTAACCCAAAAAAGATTAATAAGCTTTTAAATTTATCAGCAGATCTTAGGCTTGGTGCTTGTTTAGGGGAGTTAAGATTAATTGATGATTTATCAAATATTAATGATCCACTTGGGAAAAAAATAAGCTCTAACAAAATAAAAGCTAGCTTGACAAATCCAGTTGTGGAAAGAGATTTGGCAATGATTATAGATAAAAAAATCAAGGCAGAACAAGTTAAAAGCATTTTGACTAAAGAAGCTGGCAAAGATTTAATAGATATTCAGTGTGTTGATTATTTTGTTCTTCCTGATGATAAAGTATCAGTTTCCTATAGGTTTAAACTTCAAAACACTGAAAAAACATTAACTGATGAAGACTTAAATAAAGTAATGAAGAATATGATTAATAAATGCACAGCTAAGCTTGGAGCATCCTTAAGGTCTTAGTGACTTCTTATTCAAAATTTACATTAGTAAAATTAACTCAATGGTAGTTTATAAAGATTGAAAAATCAAAATAATGACAAATGCTGGAACTGTATTTTTGGTAAAATAATATTTAGATGGCATTTCATAAAATCAAACAAGCAGCTAATAAAGTTGGTGTACTTCCTCATGTTTTAAGATTTTGGGAAACTAAGTTTAATTTTTTAAAGCCTATAAAGTCTTCCAAAGGACAAAGGTTGTATTCGGATGAGTTAATTACCGAATATATAAAGGTAAAAACTTTATTATATGTTGAGGGCCTATCAATAGAGGGCGCCAAAAAGAAAATAAAAAATAATGGCAACTTTAACAAAGAATTAGTTAGTGAACTTACTGGTCAATTAAATGACGAAGTTGTTGAGTTTATTAAAATAATCTAAATAAATGTTGCAAGGCTATAGCGAAAAAAAAAATATGTGGTTATTCTTTTAGCTGTAGTCATGAAAAAGTCATTATTTATAGGTATTTTGTTTTCTTTGTTTGTATCTTTGACTGTGTTCGCAGTTAATGTTCAGCAGTTTAGTCGTAGTGCAACGCCTACTTATGAAATGGTTGATGATGCTCCTACTAGAAATTCTCATGTTTGGAATGATCATGATATGACTTTTTTGCTGGGGATTAGTTATGTGGATAGTCCGCTTACAATTAAACCACCAGGGAATACCTCCCAGATTGGTACTGTTTTAGAGAATATGTTTAATATACATATTGGAGCCTCAATAAATTTAACTCGTGATTTAAGATTAGGTGCCCATACTTACTTTGGTTTTTTTGAGGGATTCTTTAATGGTGCTCCATATGGAGGTAGCTCAACAGAAAGAGATAATGGTTTGTCCGATATCTTTTTAGACCTTAAATGGAGGTTTATTACAAAAGAATTTTGGGCAATGTCTGTTAAGGGTACTTATGTTTTTCCTACTGATGGTGGAGAGATAGATATTGCTACGGTTAGTGGGGTTATGCCAGATGCTGTTTTATCAGATGAATCACATCAATTAGGAATCAAATTTATATATGAAAGATATTATAGGTACTTTAATTTAGCTTTTAATTTGGGTTATAGGTACGCAAAGCATGCTGAGTTTGATGATATGGATTTTAGACATAGAGTTTTAACTGGTGCAGGAACTTATATCCCTCTTTATCGTTCTTGGGGAATGAACCTTGAATGGAACAGGCAGTGGACCTTGCCATTATTTAATAGTAACCAAAACCCAAATGAACTTTATGGTGGGTTAGTTTTTGGAATAACCAAGCGGTTAAATGGGTTTGTAGGATTAGGTTTTGGTAATGTACTTACGAACTTTGATGGGAATGATTGGAGAGCCAGCGCCGGCTTAAAATGGTCGCCAAGAGTTTGGACAGATCAAAGGTTAGCTATTAAGCCTATAGAAGAGCCAGTAGCTCCACAATGTAGATCAAAATATATATTTAGCAATACTAATGCAGCGATTGTTAGGTTTCCAAATGATGTTGCTGAATTAGAAGTTCATGATGGAACAAAGGAAATGGCTTCAAGAATTACAACCAGATTAGACGATGTTTCAAGCGTGTTAATTAGTGGCCATGCTTCAAGCCCAGCTTCTAATTCTTATAATTTAGATTTATCTCAAAGAAGAGCAAAGAACACTAAGGATTTTTTAAGTTCTCAAGGAGTGCCAACATCTATTATGCAAACTATGGCAGAGGGAGAAGAAAAACTTATTCATTTTGATGATTTAACTTCTTTTGAAAAACAAGCAATAAACAGAAGGGCAGAAATTGTGGTTAATTTATTACCAGATAGAAATTATTGCGAAGATATTAAAACAACTTCACAATTTAATTTTGAATCAGAGATTAGAGAGCCTACTTCAAATAAACAACTACCAAGCAAGCCAAGCTTAATGATTGAGAAAACTGTACATAAAGAAGTGGTACCTTGGCCTTTATTTAATAACATTAATGAAAATGAATTAACCGATGGTGTTTCTATAAGTAATATAATTGTAAATGATGGATTTGATTTTCCAGATACACTTCATGCAAAGCAAAGTGTGGAAAGTTTTGAGCAAAAAAATATTCGTCAGGTAAAAGGTCAGTTGTCACCAAAGGTAGAAAGAATCCCTTCTAAGGAAGTAGATGTTATAGAATTAAACAATAATAATTCAGATCCATCTCAATACATTGAAAAAAATGTACCAAAGGCTAAAAAGGTTGATTCAGAAAATAGTTTTTTTGAGCAATTAATTAATGCTGGTGCTTTAAAGCAATAGATATCTTTTAAGTTATATCTAAATAAATTAATCATAAGAGAGGGTTTTGATTAAATAAGCAATAGCTTCAAAGTGATATGAGTTAGGTAAATCTATAATTGTATCTAGGTTATTTGGGTTATTAGTTTTTTCAAATTTTTTAAAAATTTTTAAGTTATAAGTTACAAATCCTTGCTCATTCCCTACGTGCAGATGCCACAAATTATTTAAAAAATCTTTCGCCATATGTTTAACAAAGGTAGTATTAGCAGGCTGAATTTTTTGTAGATCTAATAAAGCACGCGCAACAATGCCTATATTAGTGAAATAGTTGTAAGGGGCTATTGCATCACTTCCTACGTGGAATTTTTTATTGTATGAATAATGAATAATTAAATCAAAAAAATATTCATTTATAAATAGTCTTAAATATTTTACTAGCTCATTGATGTTGTTCTGACTTGGGTTAACAATAAAATCACTATATATTTGTGTAAGATTTAAATGAAAATTACGTCGAAATAAATCAGGGCGAGAGTTTCTATTGTCAAAATAAACAAAAAGAGGTTCTTTTATTGTTCTATTTATATTTAGTCCTGCTTTTAAATGGAAGATTTCTAGAAGTGATCTAATATGTGTTGTGAAACAACTTCCTTTGAATGTGCTTTTTTCGAAAAAGTTTAATTTGCTTTTTTTATTGTTGTATTGGTTGTATTTATAGCCAACTCTTTCCATTATGCTGTTTCTATATTTAACTAACTCATTTGTTTGAGCTTTAGATAATAACAAGTCTTGTTCATTGAGTTCTAGTAATTTTGTTAAAAAATCTATTACATAAATTCGTGTATAGATATTTCTAGATATATTAGCTCTAGCAAGAAGTTCTTTACTTGTTTTGATATTCTTTGTGTATAACCTCTTCCATGCATAATAAGCATTTTTAGAATCTAAGTTATAGGCTACTAAATTGCCATTTAAGCAAATTACTGAAGATATAAAATTAAAGTAACTTATTACTTTTTTATTTAAAACCAAATTACAATTAGCTGCAATTTTGATTTTAAATTCTTTTGTGCTTAATACAGTAGTTTTTGAAAAATTTTTTAAATTTTTAAATGTATTTTTAACATATTCTCTTTTTGATTTATTCTCCTCAATCCACTTAAGCATAAAGTCACTTTGACTTTTGTCTTGCAATAAATTGGCAAGATTAAAGTTTGGGTTGGAAGTCTTAAATTGTGATTGGTGATGGTTTAAAAGTCGGTAGTTAAGTTTATTGTATAAATCGGGATTGAGTAAGTGCTGGGGAATTTTAACACTAAAGTTTTTACGATTATCAACTTTTTCTAGGCTTAGGCTAATGTTGGCTAACGTCCAAAGTAGAATGAAAAAGATTTTTTTTAGGTAATAATAATTTATATAAATTTTCATTCCTTAAAAAATATATTTTTTTTACTATTGATAGTCAATAAAAATAATCATTTATAGTAACGATTATTCTTAAGTTAATTTTTTTTATGGATTGATTTATCTAGCTTTAGGAAGGTTTATTCTGTCGCCTTTTTCAATTCTAATTAAATGTGGATTAAGCTTAATTATTTCTATCCATTTATTGGCATCACCATAATATTTTATAGCTAAATCATGTAGGTTGAAATTTCTTGCATTGTTATAAGTTATTGAATTTGAGTTAATTTTGTTAAAGCTTGCAGGCCTTCTTGATTGATTTTCGGTTAGTTTACCTTTGAAGGCGCTATTTAAACTATGAGAATAGAAAACTGCGGCTGGATTGTTACCTTCAGCTTTACTAGCTATGGATCTTCCACCATTACTTCCAAATGATGAGTTAAAATGTTGTTTAATTTTTTGGTTCAATTCATCTTGCTCGTTTACAAAAACTTGTTCATGATAGTTTCTTCTATATTCATTACCACCAAGATTAGCAAAAACTACCTTGTTTGGCAGTCCACCTTCAGAGAAAATTTGTTCAGTATTTTCAACAAACTTTGGATGTTCTTCTGGGATTTGCTCAGAAATTATTAAACCTCTATGGGCACAACTTGTTAATAGGCCTAAAGTTAGTAAAAAAGTAAAAAGCTTGATGTTTAACATGTATGTAAGAATATCATGGTTGTCACTAAATATTGCTGCCACATATTTGGCTACAGGCTTTTACCATGAATGGTCAAGTATTTGGCATGAATTAATTATGGTTAAAGATAATTTTTTTAAACGCCATAAAAACATACATTAATTTTTACTAATACAATCTAAAATATTCAAGTAATGAGTAAATATACGCCTGCATTTTTGAAGCTTTATAAAATAATTGTATCTATAACTTTAGTTATATTTATATCCTCTTGTGGAGAAAATCACCATATAAATGGTGAGCCAAGTGCTGGGTCAGGAGCTGGATCTACTGGACTAGATATTGCCCCACTTGCATGTATGCAGGCTGGGAAAAGTAATGTAATGATTACCGGTTCTTGTACTGCTGACGGAGATATAATTGCGATTAACTCTCCTGATGCCAGCCCAGCAAGTGCTAGTTGTACTTGCACATCTGGAGCATTTAGTTGTGGTCCAATGACCTTTAATGGTAATGGCCCAAATGGATTGTATCCTAATATTGATGTAACTTCTACCAGTGTACAATTTGGAACTGTTCAAACAGATTCAGCTATTGCAAATATTTGTCCACTTGATTTAAAAACTCAAAAGACCGTTGATAATAGTTCGCCTAATGAAGGGGATGTAGTTGAATTCACGATTTCTGTTGTAAACAACGGTCCAGGAAATGCTACTAATGTAAGTATAATTGATTTACTTCCAGCGGGATTAACTTATGTTTCTGACATAGCTTCTACTGGTTCATATAGTTCTGCTACTGGTCTTTGGACAGTGGGAAATATTGCTGAAACTATATCACACACATTAAAAATTAAAGCATCGGTAGATATTGGTGTTGGCTGTAAAACTATAGTTAATCAAATTACAAATATCTCAATGGATCAAGCTGAAGATGTAACAATATTTGATGATGATGTTGTTGAGTCGTTAGTTGTGGGCTGTGAAGCGGATTTAAAATTTAACAAAGAAGTAGATGTAGGAAATAATACAAAAGTAAACGAAGGTGATACATTAAAATATAAAATTTCAATAACTAATGTAGGGCCAAATGGAACAACTGGAGTTAAAGTTGAAGATAGTTGTCCAACAGGAACTACATATTTAGGTGTTAACACACCAAGTGTTGGAAGTTATACAGCGCCAATTTGGAATATTGGAGCAATGGCAAATGGTGCGGTTGAAACTTTAGACTTTGAATGTACAGTTGATGCTGGAAGCGGAATTAATCCAATAGTAAATGAATTAAAAAATGAAGATATTATTTCTGATGGTGGAGATCTTCCGGATTCACCTGTAACTGTAACTAATCCTGTAAACGATGAAGCAGATCTTGTGACAATTAAAACATTAGATCCAGTTGCTCCTTCAGTGTTTAATGAAGGTGATGTAGCGGTATTTAAAATTGAAGTAACTAATAACGGTCCAGCAATGGCGATGAATGTTTCATTAACTGATACTTGTCCGGCAGGAACAACATATGCAGGTGATACACCAAGTACGGGAAGTTATGATCCAGGAGTTGGCGGAGTTTGGACAGTTACAAGTTTAGCAAATGGTGCAAACGCTACATTGCTTTTATCTTGTAAAGTTGATTTAGGAACAGATGGTTCAACAATTAAAAATATTACCACTGCTGCAAGTAGTGACAATCCAGATCCAAGCACAGCGGGAGATGATCTTGATGAAGGCATAACAGTTGATGCAGAAGTTGATTTAAGAACAGCAAAATCTGTTGCAACTCCAGGTACGGGTGCTGTTGAAGGTGAAAATATTACGTGGATTGTAGAGATATTTAATGATGGTCCTGCATTAGCAACCAATGTAGTTGTAAAAGAAGATTGCCCAGTAGGAACCACATTTGTAAGTGCAACTGGTTCTTATGTATCAAATTTACCGGCAGCAGATTCAACACTTGGTGAGTGGACTGTAGCAAGTTTAGCTCCAGGAGTTTCTGAAACAGTTCAATTAGTATGTAGTGTGAATCCAGGAACAAGTGGTGACACAATTACAAACACAATTACTGATGTAACGGCTGATCAAGGAGATAGTGATCCAAGTAATAACGGAAGTACAGCTACAACAGTTGTAGAAGATGAAGCTAATTTATCACTTCTTAAAACAGTAGATAATCAAGAGCCAGCAGAGGGTGATGATGTAGTATTCACAATTGTAGTAACGAATGCAGGTCCTGCACAAGCAACTAATGTAGTAGTTGAAGATGAGTGTCCAGTAGGAACAACATTTGTAAGTGCAACGCCAGCAGGAATTCATAACGGAAGTAATGAATGGACAATACCAAGTATTGATAGCGGAACAGTAGTAGGCTCAGCAGATAGTGTGACATTAACATTAACTTGTAATGTTGATGCAGGAACAAGTGCAGACCTTATAACAAATGCAGCAGTTGTAACTGGAATGGATCAAGTAGATCCTGATGGATTACCAAGTGATACAGCGGATGTAAGTGTTAGCGATCTTGCAGATCTTGCCACAGTTAAGACAGTAGATGTAGCAACTCAAGATGAGGGAAGCAATGTTAAGTTTACAATCGTTCTATCGAATAACGGTCCAGCAACGGCAACAAATGTAATGCTTTCAGATGAGTGTCCAGTAGGAACAACATTTGTAAGCGCAACTCCAAGTAGTGGTGCATATGCAGCACCAGTTTGGACAGTGGCTTCAATTGCCAATGGTGCAAGTGAAAATATAGTTCTAGAATGTAGCGTAAATACAGGAACAGCCGGAGATACAATAGAAAACACAGTTGATTCATTAATGATGGATCAAAAAGATTCAGATAAGACAAATGATTTAGATGATGCCGAATTTGATGTAAACGATATTGCAGATTTGGTAACAGTTAAAACATTAGAGCCAGCCACGCCATCAGTATTTAATGAAGGCGATGTAGCAGTATTTAAGATTGAAGTTACAAATAACGGTCCAGCAATGGCGATGAATGTTTCATTAACAGATGCATGTCCTGCAGGAACAACTTATACAGGAAATACTCCAAGTGCGGGAAGTTATGATCCAGGAGTTGGCGGAGTATGGACAATACCAAGCATTGCAAGTGTTGCAAACGCAACATTACTTCTTTCTTGTAAAGTTGATCTTGGTACTGATGGTAGCACAATTACTAACATAACAACTGCGGCTTCAAGTAGTACAACAACAGATCCAGGAACAACTGGTGATGATTTAACTGAAGATATTACAGTCGAAGCAGAAGTTGATTTAGAAACAAACAAATCAGTAGTAGTGCCAAACACTGAAGCAATTGAAGGTGAGAATATAACTTGGATAGTTGAAGTAATAAATAACGGTCCAGCTCTGGCAACAAATGTAATTGTAAAAGATGATTGCCCAGTAGGAACAACATTTGTAAGTGCCACAGGTACTTATAATTCAAACTTACCAGCAGCAGATGCAACACTTGGTGAATGGACAATAGCTAGTTTAGCGGCAGATGTTACAGAGACAGTTCAATTAGTTTGTAGTGTAGATGTTGGAACAAGTGGCGACACTTTAACAAATACAATTTTACCAGGAGATGTAACAGCAGATCAAGGAGATAGCGATCCAAGTAATAACGGCAGTACAGCAACAACAGTTGTAGAAAATGAAGCGAATTTATCAATTCTTAAGACTGTTGATAATCAGCAGCCTGCAGAGGGTGATGATGTAGTATTCACAATTGTAGTAACCAATGCAGGACCTGCGCAAGCAGCAAACGTTGTAGTTACGGATGCCTGTCCAGCAGGAACAACATTTGTAAGTGCTACTCCAGCCGGAATTCATAACGGAAGTAATGAATGGACGATTCCAA